>OKOP01000305.1_pt1 | contig 13542 bp, 5 predicted proteins | sample 1612641 | NCBI WGS metagenome assembly OKOP01 (sample SAMN04436810, study PRJEB24849) | human gut metagenome | biome: human gut; feature: NICU; material: stool | host: Homo sapiens | place: USA: Saint Louis, MO | collected 2011-08-20
CCACCGTGACCGCCCTGGAGGCGGCCAAGATGCTGCTGGTGGCCGTGGGCTACGATCCCAAGATCGAGGGCTTTGAGGGTGCCGACTGGGCCATCAACGTGTCCGTCCGCGCCGACGAGCAGGGCATCTTCGAGGGCTTCACCAAGGATCTGTCCGCTCCCCTGAACCGCGACGACGCGGCCCTGCTGATCTACAACGCCCTGGACGTGGAGATGATCCAGAGCTACACTACCAACAACTACCCCATCGTTTACAGCGATCACCGCACCATCCTGTCCGACAAGTACGGCGTGATCAAGGTGGAGGGCGTTGTCACCGCCAATGAGTGGGCCATCCTGGACGACGACACCGATACCGCGCTGCAGGAGGGCAAGACCCGCATCTACAACCCCGACGGCATCCTGTCCACCACCGGCAACACCGCCGTGGCCCAGGATTCCAGCGCCAACGTGAAGACCCAGGTCTTCAATGTCAGCACTCCTGTTGATATGCTGGGTAAGGCCGTCACCATGTACGTGAAGAAGACCACCATTCTGGCCGACTCCACCGTGTATGGCGCTCCTGTGGTCTCCGACGTGAACACCGTCATTGAGACCGGCGAGAAGGTCACCGGCGGCGACTCCAAGGACGACGACTCCCTGGCCGCCCTGCTGAAGGGCACTGGCCTGGCCACGGATAAGGCCACCGAGTATTACCACAACTATGAGGAAGTGGCCATTGACAGCGCTGATGTGGACGATATCATGAACGTGAAGGGCGCCGCCCTGACCGTCATCGACAACGACAACGACGGCTATGTCAACTATGTCATCTCCGTGGAGAAGTCCCTGACCCATGTGTCCGGCGTCAGCTCCAAGAACGAGACCACCACCCTGTACGGCCTGCCCGGCGACGATGTCATCGACAACGAGGATATCGTGACCACTGCCACGGATCTGACCAAGGGCGACGTGGTGCTGGTTGTCCAGTACGGCGGCCGTACCTATGTGGAGGAGCCCAAGACCGTTACCGGTGAGATGGAGCTCTTCAACGCCAAGAACAAGGACGACAACAAGAACTACATCAAGGTCGGCGGCGAGGAGTACAAGCAGGACGGCCTGGAGGTTCTGAGCAACATCAACAAGGATAACCCCGTCAAGTTCCTGATCTCTGAGTGTGACGATAAGGCCAACGGCGTGCAGTTTGACGCTCAGTACGACTTCTTCCTGGACGACTTCGGCAACATCGTGGCCTTCCGTGAGGTCGAGGGCGCTCCCACCCAGTACGCTCTGGCTCTGGACTCCGCTTACTCCATCAACGGCCTGACCACCACCGGCCAGATCAAGCTGCTGCTGGCGGACGGCACCTCCAAGGTCTATGACGTGGACATGGACGCCACCGCTGACCGCTTTGAGGTTCTCGCCAATTCCGACGACAACAGCACCAAGGACAGCGCGGTTGAGACCTGGTTTGGCAGTGCGATCACCGACGACAACTCCATGGACGCCGTCCTGAAGTTCATGGGTTCCGATGACGCTACCGCTGCCGGTGCCAAGACTAAGGGCTATGCCTCCGGCAACTTGGTGGCCTACACCATTGACGACGATGAGGTCGTGACCTTCGGGCCTGCTGAGCTGGATGACGGCGTGATCGTCAATGGCACCAGCAAAAACTATATCAAAGGCGACAACTACACAGAAAGCGGGAAGTCTACTTTCTTCCATAGTAGCCAGACCGAGCTGAAGGCTGATGTTGCCAGAGGCGATGTCGACCTGCGTCTGGAGAACAGCTCTGTTGATACCCACACCAACAGCTATGGTATCGACGAGGAAACCATTATTTACTACTATAATGGATCCAAGGGCTATGTGGCCGTGGGCTATGACAACATGGCCAAGATGATCGACGCTGATAAAGCGGGTAGTATCGATAACGGCAAGGTCCGCGCCTCCGTGGTGGCCTTCGACGATGCCACCGACGTTGCCGAGGTCATCGTGCTCTACACTGACCAGGCCAAGTTCGGCACCGACGCCTATGTCTATGTCATGAGCGTCTACGACAAGTCCGGCAGCGTGTATACCTACTCCGTCATTGACGAAGAGGGCAACGTTCTCCAGATGCAATCCAAGACCAAGGGAATGGCCGGCAAGCTTTGCACCTACACGACCGATGGCGACTACTACGTACTGGAGGCTCAGGCCGATTGTGTGTCTAACAGCAACAAGACCGCTGCGGCTGACGTGGCCAACGACGTGGGCCTGATTGTTACCACCCGTACCAAGTACTTCAAGGTCTATGACTTCGACAAGGCAACTGATCTGATGTCCGATGACGAGACTGTGAAGCAGTCCTTCGTGAGTGGCGTCAATGACAACTCCAACACCGACTGGGAGCGCTATGCCGACAAGGCCCTGGTTATCGACGTGGAGAACACCGAGGTGGACGACAAGACTGCCGCTACCACTGAGTTGACCTCCGGTCAGTACGGTATCGTGGTGTACAACGATGACGGCCAGGCCGAGGTCGTGTATGTCACCGATACCTACAAGATGGAGGTTGACGTTGACGCTGGCGATGACGACTCTAAGGGCGACATGATCAAGAGCGTCACTGTCAACGGCAAGGGTATTGGCGAGCCCACTGGCTACAAGACGATCAGAGCTGCGGTTGAAAATGCCAAGGAAATTCAGATGTTTACCGACGCGGCTCAGAACTACACCCTGAATGTGTACACCGAGAATGCTACCGGTGGCGGAGTTCCCTGCTACGGTACTGCTGTTGTCTACGGTGAAAAGGATGCTGCACTGAACGCTAACCTGGGGAATACTAACCAACCTACTTCCTCTGGTGCCATTGTAATCCAGAATACAACCAGCAACGAGATTAAGAATGTTGCCCCTGGTACCTATGTGGTGTTTGCCACGAACAACAATGGGGATGTCACCTATTACGCCTTCACCTTCGTGAAGTAAGCACTATCTCCGCAAAAAATTTCCCCGGCCGATCGGCCGGGGAAATTTTTTAATGGAACGCCAGATAGAGATAGGCCCTACCCTCTGCGTTCATATTTGCGTTGCGGTCATCCTGGACACGGAACCCGCTGTCAGTCATGACCATATAAGCGGTGTCCCCGTCGATGGAGAGCCGCGGCTGGTTGTAGGACTGATATCCCAGCGAGACCAGCACCGCCGCGGGCCGGAAGCCCAGCTCCACTGTCAAATAGCTTCCGTTTCCGGTATAGGAGCCTTTGACCGTGTGGCTGCACGCGGCAATGGCTCCGTCAATTTTGGCGAAGTCCGCGTTGAAATCCGTCCGCAGGAAGCTGTCCTCCGATTCCCACTGGTGGAGCTGATAATGTTCCGTATAATTTTCCATAAATATTCCCCCTTTCGGGATATGAGAGTCCCCCGCGCCCGGCGTACCGCCGGACGCGGGGGACTCCTTCTGCCGGACGCCCTGCGGGCGGGTGTGGGTACCCGCCCCTACGTCCAAGCGCCGCAAGATAGCCCGCCGGGAACGGAACCCCGGAAGTAGGGGCGGCTTTTATGGCCGCCCGCAGGCGGGGACAAGCCCCGCCCCTCCGGGCCACCGGCCAGCTCCGGGCGGGTGTGGGCACCCGCCCCTACACACAAGCGCCACAAGGTAGTCCGCCGGGAACGGAACCCCGGAAGTAGGGGCGGCCCTTGTGGCCGCCCACGGGCGGGGACAAGCCCCGCCCCTACGGGGCGAAGCGTTCCCGGCGGGGGCAAAAAGGGGGCGGGCGCAAGTGCCGCCCGTGCACAGGGTGTAAAATGAATTTTGGGGCGACACCGCCTCTGTTCAGGTTCCCGCTACTCCGGGAGGCTGGAAATCCGTGCTGCTCCCGACGTGAAAAAACCGGTTCCCCGGCGCGGACGCCGGGGAACCGGTTTACTCTATTCACTCACTTTTTCAGGCTCTCGGCCCAGGCGGCATACTTGTCCACCTTGGCGTCGCAGGCCTCCTTAGAGGCGTCGTTGGCCAGGATATAGACCTTGACCTTGGGCTCGGTGCCGGAGGGCCGGACGATGAGGCTGGTGCCGTCAGCCATCTCATAGCGCAGCACGTTGGAGCCGGACAGCTCCATGGTGCTCTTCGCGCCATCGGCGACGTTGACCACGCTTCCGTCCTTGTAGTCCTTCTGCTGGAGCACGCCCACACCGGCGATCTCCACCGGGGGCTTTTCCCGCAGATTGGCCATCAGATCGGCCATCTTTTTCAGGCCGTCCAGGCCGGGCATCACCAGGTTCAGAGTCTTTTCACCGTAATAGCCGTACTTCTCATAGCAGGCCAGCAGGGCGTCATACAGGGTCATGCCCTGTCCGGCGTACCAGGCCGCCATCTCGGTGAGGGACAGGGCGGCGGTGACGGCATCCTTGTCGCGGACATAGTCGCCCAGCATGTAGCCGTAGCTCTCCTCGTAGGCGAAGATCACCTTGCCCTCCCCGGCGTTCTCCAGCTTGTCCTTCTTCTCCGCCAGGAACTTGAAGCCGGTAAAGGTGTCGTAGCTTTTCAGACCGTTGGTCTCGGCGACCTTGCGGGCCATCTCGGTGGTAACGATGGTCTTGAGAGCCACGGGGTTGGCGGGCATCTTGCCGGTGCGCTGCTTGGCCCCGATCAGGTAGTCCAGCAGCAGCACGCCGGTCTGGTTGCCGGTGAGCACCTTGAACTCCCCGTCGGAGGTGCGCACCATGATGCCCACCCGGTCGGCGTCGGGGTCGGAGCCGAGGATAAAGTCCGCCCCCTCCTTCTTGGCCAGATCCACAGCCAGATAGAAGCCCTCCGGGTTCTCCGGGTTGGGGGAGACCACGGTGGGGAAATTGCCGTCGATGACCATTTGCTCGGGGACACAGATGACGTGCTTCATGCCCAAACGGCGCAGGGCCTCGGGGATGAGCTTGTAGCCGGTGCCGTGGAAGGGGGTGTAAACCATCTTGAAGGTGTCGGCCACCTTCTCCACCGCGGCCTTGTCGTTGACCTGACCCATGACGTTGGAGAGGAACTTCTCGTCGGTCTCAGCCCCCATGACGGTGATCAGGCCCTTCTCCACCGCCTCGTCGTAGTCCATGCGCTTGATGGAGGCGAAGAAGTCCAGCTCCTCCATCTTCTTGGCGATGGCCTCGGCGTGGTGGGGGGGGAGCTGGGCGCCGTCCTGCCAGTAGACCTTGTAGCCGTTATATTCCTTGGGGTTGTGGCTGGCAGTAACGTTTACGCCGGCGATGCAGCCATACTCCCGGACGGCGAAGGACAGCTCGGGGGTGGGGCGGAGGGACTCGAAGATACGTACGGGGATGCCGTTGCCCGCCATGACGCCGGCGGTCTCACGGGCGAACTCCTGGGAGTGGTTGCGGCAGTCGAAGCACACCGCCACGCCGCGCTTCACCGCCTCGGGGCCCTCGGCCAGAATGACCTCGGCGAAGGCCTGGGTGGCGTGGCGGATGACGTGGATGTTCATCTGGTGCAGGCCGACGCACATGGTGCCGCGCAGGCCGGCGGTGCCGAACTCCAGCGGGGCAAAGAACCGGCTCTCAATCTCCTTCTCGTCGCCGGAAATAGAGCGCAGCTCCTCCTTTTCCGCCTCGCTGAGCGCAGAACTGCTGAGCCACTTTTCATAAACATCACGATAGGACATGGGACTAACCTCCAATATCTGAAATTCTGGCGTAAACAATGTACTGCACTGTGATTATAGCACAAAAATTTACCAATATCCAGCCCGTCTTTTGACGAATTTGGGAGATTGTCACGCCTACTTGTGGTAGCTGGAGCCTTCGTCGATCTTGAAGCTGCGGTAGAGCTGCTCCAGCAGCATCACCCGGGCCAGATGGTGGGGAAAGGTCATGGGGGACATGGACAGCCTGGCCCACGCCTCCGCTTTGAGGGAGGCGTGCAGGCCGTAGGAGCCTCCGATGAGGAAGGACAGGCTGCTTCCCCCCCGGCTGCTCCAGTCGGACAGGAGGCCGGAGAGTTCCTCGCTGGAGCGCATGCGTCCCTCCACGCACAGGGCGACCAGGCTGGCCCCCGGAGCCAGCTTGGCGCGGATGGCCGCCGCCTCCTTCTCCAGGGCGGCGTCGATCTGGGCCTGGGAGGGATCGGACGGCAGCCGCTCCTCCGGCAGCTCCACCACCTGGAGCTTACAGTAGGCCGACAGGCGCTTGACGTACTCCGCCGCCGCGTCGATGTAAAATTTCTCCTTCATCTTGCCCACGCAGATGAGCTGCACCCGGATGCCCTTCATACCGTGTACCTCCGGCTCTTCTCGCTGCGGGGGGCCACCTCCAGCGCCACGTCCCGGCCCACCGCCGCGCCCCGGCGCTCCAGTACGCCCCGTACCACCTCGTGGGCCCGGGCGGGGGTGTTGTTCTCATGGGACAGGTGGGCCAGCACCACCGTGCGGGCGCCCCCCTCCACCGCCGTCCAGGCCAGCTCGGCCCCCGCCTCGTTGGACAGGTGGCCCCGGTCGCCCAGAATGCGGGCCTTGAGGTGATAAGGGTAAGGGCCGGACTGCACCCACTCCACGTCGTGGTTGGCCTCGGCCACCAGGAGATCCGCCCCCCGGATGCCGCGGAGCACCGCCCCGGTCACATAGCCCAGGTCGGTGACCACCGCCGCCTTCCGCCCCCCGGCGGACAGGGCGTAGCCCACGCTCTCCGCCGCGTCGTGGGAGGTGGGGAAGCTCTCAATCGCCAGCCCGCCGATGGAAAAGCCCTCCCCCGGCGCCACGGGGCGGAGCAGCTCCTCCAGAAAGGCGATGCGGTAGCAAAGCTGCCGCCCCGTCCCCGGGCTGGCATACACCGGCAGCCTGAGCTGCTTGGTCAGGGTGGTCAAACCGGAGATGTGGTCGCTGTGCTCGTGGGTGATCAGCACGCCGGCGAGCTCCGTTGGCTCCACGCCCAGCTCCTTCAGGCCGGTGCAGATACGGCGGCAGGAGATGCCCGCGTCCACCAGCACATGGGTGCGGCCGTCGGTCACCAGCAGGCTGTTGCCGCTGGAGCCGCTGGCCAGGGTACAAAGTTCCAGCACGGAATCGCTCCTCACTATGTAGTCTCTCTGCGCAAAAAGGGGCGGCGGCCTGCGCCGCCGCTCCCTGTTTTCTTTTTAGCCTACCTGACTCTGCTTCTCCTCGTCCGGGGTGACCACCACGCGGATGTCCGCCCCCACGCCGGAGAGCTTGCGCACGATATCCTCGTAGCCCCGCTCGATGTGGTGGATGCAGCCAATTTCGGTGGTGCCCTGGGCCGCCAGGCCCGCGATTACCATGGCCGCCCCGGCCCGCAGATCGCAGGCCTGGATACGGGCGCCGGTGAGCTTCTCCACGCCCTCGATGACGGCGATCTTGCCGTCCACCTGGATCTGGGCGCCCATCCGCCGGAACTCGTCCACATAGCGGTAGCGGTTGTCCCACACGCCCTCGGTGAGCACGCTGGTGCCCTCCGCCAGACAGAGGACGGCGGCAATCTGGGGCTGCATGTCGGTGGGGAAGCCGGGGTAGGGCAGGGTCTTGACGTTGGTGCGGGTCAGCTTGCCGTGCCGGCGCACCAGCACCGCGTCGTCCCGCTCCTCCACATCCACCCCCATCTCCAGCAGCTTGGCGGTGATGCACTCCAGATGCTTGGGGATGACATTGCGGATGAGCACCTCGCCCCCGGCAGCGGCCACGGCGGTCATATAAGTGCCCGCCTCAATCTGGTCAGGGATAATGGAGTAGCTGCCGCCGGACAGGCGCTCCACCCCGCGGATCTTGATCACGTCGGTGCCCGCGCCCATGATCTCCGCCCCCATGGAGTTGAGGAAGTTGGCCAGATCCACGATGTGGGGCTCCTTGGCGGCGTTCTCAATGACAGTCAGGCCGTCGGCCAGCACGGCCGCCAGCATGATGTTCATGGTGGCGCCCACCGAGACGATGTCCAGATAGATCTGGGTGCCGCACATGCGGCCGTTTTTGGCCTTGGCATGGATGTAGCCGCCCCGCACATCCACGTCGGCCCCCATGGCCACAAAGCCCTTGATGTGCTGGTCAATGGGCCGTCCGCCGAAGTCACAGCCGCCCGGAGGGGGCACCTCGGCGGAGCCGAACCGGCCCAGCAGCGCCCCAATAAGGTAATAAGAGGCGCGGATTTTCCGCGCCAGCTCCTCAGGCACACGGGCGTTGCGGATGTGGGAGCAGTCCACGTCCACCGTGGTGCGGTTGACGGTGCGCACATCGGCGCCCAGCTCCTGCAAAATATTCAGAATCAATGTCACGTCGCTGATCTGGGGAATGTTCTCAATGCGGCATACCCCGTCCACCAGCAGGGCGGCGGGGATTATGGCGACGGCGGCATTCTTCGCGCCGCTGATGTCAATTTCTCCAAAAAGCGGCTTTCCGCCGTGGATCACATATTTTGTCAAAGCTACAACCCTCTATTCCTTCCGCCGCAGCCGTTTCCGGCATAAACGGTATCCAAGGGCCGGCAATTCACCGGCCCGGTAAACACAATTTAATAAACGCCTTCCATGGAAGTGCGCTCCAATACGAGTACATTATAGCAGATCTCTCCTTAAAATCAAAGCAAAATTCTCGTGTGCTCCGATTTTCTCTTCTCGTGCCTGTGATCCTTTGCTTTCAAAATACCCAATCTGCCGACTTTTATACCTCTTCTGATCGTGCGTGGGGTTATGTCTACCAAATGTCTACCAAAATGCAACGCAAAGCGCCTGAATTTTCAGCTTTTTCCCCAAGGAGTTTTTTATAATGTCTACCATACGTCTACCATGCGAACCTTTTGATTCTGTTTCCCCGCCTTTTATACCCCTATTCCCCGAAAGCTGCATTCTTTCCTCCCATGTAAGGGGCGTTATACGCCCCTCTGGCTCAAAATTCAGAAGGAGGAAATCCAAATGAGAAACCTCAAGCGGGCTCTCAGCCTGGCTCTGGCGGCGATCATGCTCATCGGCATGATGGTTGTCTCCGCCAGCGCTACGGGCCTCGACGACTTTTCCGACAAGGACAAAGTCGTCAACAAGGATGCCGTTTCCATGCTCACTACTCTGGGCGTGATCAACGGCAAGGAAGACGGGTCTTACTTTGACCCCACCGGCAACGTGACCCGTGCCGAGATGGCGAAGATGATCGCCACCGTCCTGAATCAGGGCGCCGATGTGGACGGCCTGTATGTCGGGATGAACACCGGCCTGACCGACGTGAAGGGCCACTGGGCTGAGAGCTACATCAACTACTGCTACAGCCTGGGCATCATCGCCGGCCGCGGCAACGGCAAGTTTGACCCCGCCGCTACCGTTACCGGCAACGAGGCCGCCAAGATGCTGCTGGTGGCCGCCGGCTACGATGCGCAGCTCGAGGGCCTGACCGGCAACGACTGGGCCATCAAGACCGCTTCCCTGGCCTCTACCCTGGGCATCTTTGATGACCTGACCGCTCCCACCGGCGATCCTCTGACCCGCGACAACGCGGCGCTGCTGATCTACAACGCTCTGGACATCGAGATGATTCAGAAGTACGAGAACGGCTATGCCATCGCCTTCACCGACCACCGCACCCTGCTGAGCGCCAAGTACGGTGTTTACAAGATTGAGGGCGTGGTTGTCTCCAACGAGGAGGCCGCGCTGAACAACACCGACAGCGACTTTGCCTCCGCCAAGGGCAAGACCACCATGGAGAACGTGAAGGTCTACGCCTCCACTACCTCCAACACCACCACCGGCGAGTACGAAGAGGTGAAGGGCCAGGTCGTGTTCAACGTGTCCACCACTGCCGACATGCTGGGCAAGACCGTGACCATGTACGCCAAGAAGACCACCGTTCTCTCCAACTCCACCGTGCTGGGCGTGTACCTCGATGATGCCAGCAACGTGGTCAAGACCACCGCTGACACGCAGGACACCATGAAGGACTTCCTGAAGGGCACCGGCCTGTCCACCGACAAGGACACCGCCTACTATGTCAACTACGGTGTGATGGACAGCGAGGCCGACGCCACTAAGGCGCTGGGCTTTGACGCCAAGACCGGCCGCTTCACCAACGTCAACGGCAAGACCAATGCCTATGGCGTGGAGATGACCGCCATCGACAACGACGGCGACGGTATTGTTGAGTACGTCCTGTACCTGCAGGAGACTCTGACCCAGGTCATCGCCAAGAGCGACTCCAAGGAGACCACCACTCTGAACGCCTTCAACAAGAACAAGGCCATCGACAACGAGAACATCGTGACCGACGCCAACCTGTCTGAGGGCGATCTGGTTCTGGTTGCCTCTTACGGCGGCAAGTACCATGTCTCCACCCCCAACGTTGTGACCGGCCAGATGGAGTCCTACTCCTCCAGCAAGACCAAGGAGCAGACCATCACCGTGGGCGGCACCGAGTACCACCCCTCTTACATCCTGTTTGCGGCGGATGCGGCCGACAACACCTACGAGTTCAACGTGCTGGACTGCGGCACCAAGGACGGCGTGGACTTTGACATCGACTACGACTTCATCCTCGACTCCAATGACAACGTGATCGCTTACCGTCCCTCCTCCAAGGGCGTGGGCGACTATGCCCTGATCCTGGATTCCGGCTACGATCCGGGCCGCACCAACTCCAACCCCACCGGCGAAGTGAAGGTTCTGCTGGCCGATGGCACCGAGAAGCTTTACACCCTGAACTTCGATGCCTCCGCGCAGAACGTTGGCGAGCAGCTCTTCCCCAAGCTGACCTCCTCTCAGCAGAAGGACAACGGCATTGAGGAGCTGAAGGGCTTCCTGGGCTCCTCCGTTCAGGACAACACCACCACCAAGCCCGATGGTACGCTGCCCTCCGGCGGTAAGGTTCACTACTCCAGCAAGCAGCACCAGTCCGGTTTCGCTGCCGGCTATGTCATTGAGTACAGCCTCAACGACAAGGATGTTCTGACCATCAAGTCCATCGTGGGCGACAACCATGCCAACGCGGATGACCACTACAGCCCCGCCAACGTGAAGAGCACCCTTGCTGCCGACTATGATACCGGCGCTGCCCGCATCAAGTACGGCACCAGCAGTCAGGTGGCCGTGGACAAGAACACCGTGGCCTTCTACTTCACGACCGTGAACGGTGAGGACAAGTACGGCGTGGCCATCGGCTACGACAAGATGTCTAACGTAGACAAGAACACCGCTTTTGTGGCCCAGACCACCAAGGCCAATCTGACCGACGTGGTTCTGTTCGACGCTGAGGGCGTGGCCGCCGAGAAGGACTACGCCTATGTCCTGGGCCGCACCAGCAGCTCCTCCGGCTATGTGACCCTGAACGTGCTTCTGATGGACGGCACCGCCTCCACCCTGAAGCTCACCAAATCCGACTACGACTCCCTGTTCAAGGGCAACAGCGACTTTGAGACTGCCTATGCCTACACCATGAACGGCGAGGGCGTGGCGGATCTGACTGCCCCCGGCAGCAGCGGCACCCACGTTCTGACCGGCTATGCCGTGAAGCTCAACGACGGCACCGTGGCTGTCTACAGCGACAAGAAGCTCACCAAGCTGGTTGACAGCTACTCCTACGACAAGAATATCTGGAACGTGGAGGACGTGTCCGCTGGCACCAACGCTCCCGCCGGCGCTTTCTCCACCGGCGTTGCGAAGGAGACTGTCCTGGTTCTGGATGCCGACGAGAACACGGTCCGCGCCGCGTACATCAAGAGCGTCCTGGACGGCACTGAGGTGCCGGATCACGGTACCGGCTCCCTGTCCGACGGTGTGATCTCCACCAGCAACGAGACCATGATCAGCGACATCAGCAACCAGACCATCACCCTGACCAACGACATGGCTGCCAGCACCTCCGGCAGTGTCACCACCGCCCAGAACAAACTGACCGCCGACGTTCTGGTCAACGCCCTGCAGGGCAATGTGAAGGGCGTCTACGAAGAGGTGTTCGGCACCTACAAGCTGGTTGCCACTAACCCCTATCCCGTTGTGACCAGCGCTATGTATGTCGGCGTCGACACCAACAAGGGCATGGTCTACTACAAGATCGCCTTTGCCAACCCCAAGGCCCCTGTGATCACCACCGACCTGACCACCACTGCCGTCACCGGCACGGAGCTGAGGGTCGTGGCTAACGCCCCCGACAAGGGCACCCTGTCCTACGAGTGGCACAAGGTGTCCGGCGGCAGCGATTCCGTGGTTAGCTCCAGCAGCGCCACCTATACGGCCAGCGATGCCGGTGAGTACTACGTGGTCGTCACCAATACCCGCAACAGCCTGACCGCTACCACCAAGAGCGCCACCTGCAACGTTGGCACCAAGGTGGATGCCGCGAAGCCCACGTTTGGCACTGATCTGAAGTCCACCGGCTATGTCGGAGACAAGCTGACGGTCAAGGCCAGCGTAGCCGACAAGGGCACTGTGTCCTACCAGTGGTATAAGAACGGCATGCCCCTCTCCGGTGAGACTGGCGAGTCCTACACCCCCACTGAGGCTGGGAAGTACTATGTTATCGCCACCAACACCAAGGACGATGTGAATGGCGACAAGACTGCCCAGACGAAGAGCACCGAGTGCAATGTGAGCGCCAAGACCACCATCACTAATGGCAATGCGAGCCTCACCATTACCGCTCCTGCCAAGGACGCTCAGGTTACTAACTCTACGGTGACTGGTACTGGCGTTGCTCAGAAGGGTATCACTTGGCAGAGCAGCGCTACCGGAAATGATCCCTGGAGCGACTTCTCTGGTGCCAATTTTGCAGCCACTACTTACTACCGTGCCACCGTGGTTCTGACCGCCAATGAGGGCTATGTGTTTGGCGATACCGCCAGCTACAGCGGCCTGACGGTCAGCGGCGCTCAGAGTGTGAATGCTAGCGTTAGCAATAATGAGCTGACTCTGGTTCTGACCTTTGCAGTGACCGGAAGCTAATTCCCCCATATTTTAAAAAGCTCCCCGGGCCAATGGCCCGGGGAGCTTTTTATGGTATCTGGCCCTCCAGAAACGCCAGATATGGATAGGTCTTTCCCGACTCGTTGATCCGGTCGATCGCCCCATCTTCATGGACTACCCGAAACCCCTGCTGGATAATCTCAATTGCACCTGCCGCCGTCTGCCGGCTTGCCAGCAGCAGCCCGGAGCGGCCCGGAAGCAGCACAGCCGAGGGCCGGAACCCCAGCGGGATGCTCTGACTCGTCCCATTTCCCAGGAACGCGCCGCAAGAAAGCTTTGCCTTTTCCGCCGCTGCGGCGGCCAACTCCGCCCGGTCGGCCTGTCCCAGCTTTTCCTGGAGTGCGGCCGCAATCCTTCGAAAGTCCTCATTAAAATCCGTCCGCAGGAAGCTATCCTCCGGCTCCCACTGGTGCAGGTGGTAATATTCCGTATAATTTGCCATATTCGTCCCATCTCCTCCCGGCACAGGCAAATCCCCTGCGTCCGGCACACAGCCGAACGCGAGGGCTCTGTCCTGCCGGATGGCCTGCGGGCGGGTGTGGGCACCCGCCCCTACATACAAGCGCCACAAGACACCCCACCAGAAACGGAACCCCGAAAATGTAGGGGCGGCCTTTATGGCCGCCCGCGGGCGGGGAC
>OKOP01000306.1_pt1 | contig 13385 bp, 10 predicted proteins | sample 1612641 | NCBI WGS metagenome assembly OKOP01 (sample SAMN04436810, study PRJEB24849) | human gut metagenome | biome: human gut; feature: NICU; material: stool | host: Homo sapiens | place: USA: Saint Louis, MO | collected 2011-08-20
TATCCTTTAATGATTTTTTTAAGGAATACTTTGGTGGCAAGACTGTCAAGCTTTCTCTTGATGGAGGATTTTCATGTCCCAATAGAGATGGAAGACTTTCAGAAACTGGTTGCATCTTTTGTTCCGATGAAGGCAGTGGAGAATTTGCTGGTTCAAAGTCCTTGAGTATTGGCGACCAAATTAAGTCTCAAAAGGAATCTTTAAAAAACAAATGGAAGGCTGACAACTACATAGCCTACTTTCAAAATTTTACAAACACCTATGGCGCTTTAGATGATTTAATGAGAATTTATGATCAAGTTGTAGACCGTGATGATATAAGGGGAATTTCTATTGCAACTAGGTGTGACTGTCTTGATGATGAGAAAATTCAATATTTAAAAGAAATCTCTAAGAAGAAAACCCTGTGGCTTGAACTTGGAATGCAGACAGTTAATGAAGACACAATTAAACTCATTAACCGTGGCTACTCTCATAGGCTTTTCGATGAAACTATAAATAAGCTAAGGGATGCAAATATTTTATTTTTAATTCATGCTATCTTTGGACTTCCCTATGAAGATCAAAGGGACTTCGAGAAAACAATTAATTATATAAAAGACCTTGCACCCTTTGGAGTAAAGTTTCACAACTTATACATCTTGAAGGATTCTACCATATATAAACTTTACAAAAATAAAAATTTTAAAATCCTAACAAAAGATGAATATGTGGAACTTATTCTTAGAGCCCTAGATGGGATTGACGAGAAAACTGTAGTCCATAGGATAAGTGGTGACCCACCAAAGTTAAAACTTTATGAACCTAAATGGTGTGCTGATAAGTTGTCTGTGATTTCACAAATTGACAAAGCTTTAAAGGAAAATAATAGAAAAATAATTTCTCAAGACGAGATTATAAAAATTGCTAAATATTGGAAGGAGAAAGATAGGGCTTTTACCCAGCCTTCTTAAATTTTCCCTCCCACTAGTGTATAATGTAGAAAGATATACCGACTAAATAAATTTATGGATAAAAGGAGAAACATGAAAAATATTTCTAGAGATATAATAAAAAAATATAATGTTAAGTTTGTAATTCTTGGTTCCGACGAAAATGCCTACGGGATAGCTCGTATTTTAAATGACAACTACGGTCTAATCTCCACAGTTTTTTGTCAAAAGCCCCTTCCTGCCACAGACAATTCGAAAATCCTTGATAGGAAGATTATAGAAAATTTTTCTAACAACGAAGTTTTTGTCAGTGAAATGATAAAATTTGCAGAAGCAAATAAGGATGCCAACCTAATTACAATTCCTTGTGGAGATGAATACTCTAAGCTACTTTCAAACAATAAGGAAAAAATAAAGGATTATTACAAGTTCAACACACCATCTACTGACTTAAATGCCAGACTTGAAAATAAAATAGACTTTTATAATTCCTGCGAAGAACTTGGCATTCCTTATCCTAAATTTGCAATAATAAATTCTTCTAAGGAAATAGAAGGTCTTGACCTACAGTTCCCACTTATACTTAAGCCTAACGATTCTATCTCCTATGTAAAGTTATCTTTTCCAAACAAGTATAAGGTCTACACAATTTATGACTATGCAGAACTTGAATCAGTTGTAAAAACAATTTACGACGACAACCACTATGAAGGTACCATGCTTGTCCAAGAATTTATTCCTGGCCCTGCATCAAACCAAGCTTCCTTTAACGTCTACTGTGACAAGAATGGAAAAGTTAGGATGATGGTTTATGGTCAAATTCTTCTTGCAGATCCACTTCCACTTAGGATTGGAAATAATGATGCAATTTACACAAGATATATGCCTGAACTTTATAAGTTCTATAAGGAAAAGTTAGAGTCAATTCACTACACTGGTTATTCAAACATAGACTTAAAATACGATCCACGTGACAACACCTTTAAGGCTTTTGAAATGAATCTAAGACTTCCGCAAAGTCACTACTTCATGGCTGCTGGTGGAGTAAATGTCCTTGACTTTTACATTCGTGACCTCTTAGACCTTGGCTTTGAAGAAGAAGTTTACTACCACAAGGAAACTTCAAAAATTTGGATGAATGCCCATCCAAAACTTTTAAAAGAGTACACAAATGAAAAGTACCACAAGACTATTGATGAACTTCTAAAGAATGGCTACGAATTTACAATTAATAACAAGAAGGACTTTAGCATTAGCAGAGAGATAACTTATCTAAAGAGAAAGTATGGATCTATAAAGCATTACAAAATGTATTATAAGTTAGAGAAATAAAAAATTGCCAGCTCTTTAAGGAGAGCTGGTTTTTCTTTGCAGTAAGTTTTATGTAATTAATTACTAAATTTTAATTTTCCTTTCTAACACTTATTCCTTCAAAAATTTTTTATAAAAAGAAAAACCCAGGCTTTTTAAAGCTTGGGTTTCTATTTAATCTCTTGACTGAATGATAAAGGCTGAGCCCTGATTAATTTTTATAGTGGCACTAGCTCCCACCATTTCATTGCTAACTCCCCTGCTAGGATTTTCTGAATTAATTTCAAGGTCCTCTACTTCATAATAGAGTCCCTTAGTTGTAAAGTTCATCCTATCTCCAGCATTTATTAAAGAAAAATATTTTTTATTGGTTCTCACAAAGTCATAAGAACCTTCTTCTACATAAATAACTTCATTGTAGTCGTCTTCTATCTTTGCACTTATTCCCTTTTTATATAATTTTTTAAGATTCAATAAATTGGCAAGTTCGTGGTCAAGTCTTGTACCTAAGGCTCCAAGAATTACAATATCCTTATAGCCTTCATCAACTAAGTAAGACAGGGCGAGCTCTGTGTCAGTGAAGTCTTTTTTGGCTGGAAATTTTTTAACTTCTATCTTGTGTTCTTTGATATAATCTAAAGCTTCCTCTCCAATAGAATCAAGGTCCCCCAAGAGTATGTCAGCTCCTAGGTCATACTTCATAAGAAGTCTTGCACCACCATCTGCTACAATTATAAACCTGTCTGGATACTTTTCTATTAATTCTTTAGAAACTTGCCTACCAGCAGAAATTAAAAGTGCTTTTTTCATAAGAGTTCCTTAAAGGCCTTTATATTTTCTCTAGTTTTGTCTTTTTGAAAAATTGCAGAGCCAGCAACAAGTATGTCTGCTCCAGCAGCTAGAACTTCCTTTGCGTTGTCTAGCTTGACACCGCCGTCAACTTCTATTAAGGTATTGATATTTCTTTCTTCAATCATCTTCTTAACTTCAGAAATTTTTCTAAGTGCAGATGGAATGAATTTTTGTCCACCAAAGCCCGGGTTAACGCTCATAATCAAAACTAAATCTAGCTTATCTAAAGTGTAGTCTAATACATCAAGACTATCAGCAGGATTTAGTGCAAGACCTGCCTTCATACCATAGGACTTAATAAGTGAAAGAGTCCTATCGAGGTGCTTTGTTGTGCTTGGATGGATAGTGATAATATCAGAGCCTGCCTTATAAAAATCTTCAATGAAATTTTCTGGTCTTTCAATCATTAGGTGGGTATCAAAGGGAATATCTGTTAAAGGTCTCAAGGATTTTACAATACCAGGACCATAGGAAATATTTGGCACGTAGTTGCCATCCATGATATCAAGGTGAAGAAAGTCAACTTTTTCTTCGTTCAGTATCTTAATTTCTTTTTCTAAATTTGTAAAATCTGCTGAGAGTAGTGATGGTGAAATCATTAATATTCTCCTTTGCTTTTTAATTCTTCAAAAATGTATAAGTAGTTTTCGTATCTTTCTTTTTCAATTTTTCCAGCTTCAAGAGCTTCCTTTACTCCACACTGTGGTTCTCTTATGTGGTTGCAGTTGTTAAACTTGCAAGATGAATATTTTTCAAATTCTCTAAAATAATTTTTCAATTCATCGCTATTAATATTTAAGCTCAAGGAAGAAAAACCTGGCGTGTCAAAGATATAAATGTCATCTTTAAATAAAATTTCTGTGTGTCTTGTTGTGTGCTTTCCTCTTCTCGTCTTGTCAGAAACTTTTCCAACTTCAACGTCCTTGTCTAATATTCTAGAAGTAATTGTTGATTTGCCTGCACCACTGACGCCACATAGGGCAACAGTCTTTCCCCTTATGTAATCTCTTAAGTCCTCTATGGAGTTATCCTTATTTGAAATCATAAAGGTTTTAAATCCAGAGTTTTTGTATATGTTTGCTAGTTTCTCACTTTCTTCCCTATCTAGGTCACACTTATTTATGACAATTGCCACATCTATGTCTTGGTCCTCTGCCTGGATAATCGTCTTGTCTATTGTCATTAAATTATATTTTGGATCCATAACAGGAACAACAACTAGAGCCATGTCAACATTGGCAACCTTTGGCCTTGTGAGCATATTTTTTCTGGGATATACTTTTTCAATATATCCCAGAGTCTTTTCTTCAAACTTAAATTCTACATTGTCACCAACTATAGGATCTACCTTGGAATGTCTAAAATTTCCTCTCGCTCTTGTTTCATAAACTTGTCCCTCAGCAAGAATGTAGTAGAAGCCACCAGTTAGTTTAATTATCTTTCCAATCATTATCTTATCTTCTCAGTTTTTACAAGGTTGCCATCAACATAAATGTTGTATTCACCAGGTCCAATAAGTTCAACGCTAGCAACATCTCCAGCTTCAACATTGTAGTTCCAAACAGTTTGACCACCAGTTTTATTTCCACTTCCATCTTTTACCCTGTCTGCAGAAACCTTGTGGCTTTCGCCATCATCAGGTACCTTAACCTTTATGTGGTTTACCTTGTTAAAACTATCTTCTTTGTTGTTTTCATCGCTATTCTTATCATCATTTCTATCTTCATCTTCAACTTTAGGTCCTTTAGAAATATAAAGGGTAACAGTTGAACCTTTTTCTACACTTGTTTTTGCCTTTGGATCCATGTCATAAACTTGACCTTCAGAAACCTTGTTACTATGTCCATTTTCTATAACTACAGTAAGTCCAAAACTCTTTAGTTGATTTACAACAACATCTTGATCCATTCCCTTGTAGTCGCTTAGGACAACAGGAGTCTTATCTTGTCCCTTAGAGACAATAAGTTTAACCGCTGTTCCTCTTTTTACAGAATAACCTCCATCAGGGTTTGAATAAATTACCTTGCCTTCTTCAACAGTGTCATTAAATTCTTCTTCTACAGAACCTAGTTTTAATGAATTTTCTTCGAGTAGTTTTTTAGCTTCTTCTTCTGATAAACCCTTAAGTGGTGGAACTGGTACAGAATCTGGAAGTTCATTAATCTCAAGGGTAATTGTTGTTCCCTTCTCAACTGAAGTTCCTTCTTCTGGATTTTGTCCTAATACCACACCATCAGGTTCCTTTTCATTTTCCACCGTATTTACATCCAAGACTAAGCCCTGAGCCTCTATAAGTTCTTTAGCCTCTTCTCTTGTCTTCCCAATGTAATTTTCAACAGCAATTTTTTCAACAACATCGCCTGACTTCATTCCCTTTATTGCCTTTGGTACTACATATATTAAAAGAGCAATGATTACGATAGCTGAGAATATACCTAGTAGGGCTGGAGCTACAGATTTTTTCTTTTTAACAAGCTTCTTAGGTTTATTTGGTCTTTTAGCATCAAGATTATTTGAATGATTCCTATTAGGTCTTCTGTTAATAGGAGGTGTGACAAAGGCAGTATTGTCGTCTTCCTCATAACTTCTATTTACTGAAAAAGTCCTTGCTCCCATAGTGTAATCTTTAATGTCTTTAATGAGTTCAAAAACGTCCTTATACCTGTGATCTGGATCCTTTTCAGTCATCTTTAGGACTAAGGCATCAACAGATGGGTCAAGACTCTTTATAAATTCAGAAGGCCTTGGCATCTGAGATTGCACTTGCATAAGGGCAACTGAAACTGGATTGTCTGCATCAAAAGGCAACCTTCCTGTTAACATTTCAAAGAGTACTATACCCAATGAATAAATGTCAGACCTGTTGTCTACTTTTGCACCCCTCGCTTGTTCAGGTGAAAAATAGTGAACAGAACCCATAACAGCATTTGTCGCTGTAACAGTTGTGTTGTCTGCCACTCTCGCTATTCCAAAATCTGTAACCTTTATCCTGTCGTCTCTTGTTACCATAATGTTTTGAGACTTAATATCTCTATGAACTATGTGTTTAGAGTGAGCTACTTTTAAAGCTTCCGCAATTTGTATGCAGTAGTTTAATGCTCTCTTTTCAGAAAGTCTTCCCTCGTCATTAATTAAGTCCTTAAGAGTTTTTCCATCAATATATTCCATTACAATGTAGTGGACTTCCTTATCTTGGATTTTTTCAGTTCCAACATCATAAATGCTAACTATATTTGGATGAGAGATGCTTGCTGCCGCAAGGGACTCCCTCTTAAATTTTCTTATAAAGTTGTTATCTTCGTTATATTCTAATTTTAGAACCTTAATGGCAACTATCCTATCAAGTTTGCTGTCATGAGCCTTAAAAACATTGCCCATACCGCCAGTGCCAATTTTTTCTAATATTTCGTATCTATTTCCTAAAATTTTATTAATCATTGCCCACCTACTCATTAAATACTAAAATAAATGTAATATTATCCATGCCACCATTTTTTAGGGCTAAGTCAAGAAGCATATCCCTAGCTTCTTCAGGGCTGTTCTCTTTTACAATCTTAAATATTTCCTCATCAGGAACCATATTTGTAAGCCCGTCTGAACAAAATAAAAATACATCCTTATCCTTAATGTTAAGAGTGTTAACTATAACCTCTATATCAGATGTGGTCCCCATAGCCTTAGTTAAGACATTTTTCTTGGGGTGATTTTTTGCTTCTTCTTCCGTAATTTCTCCAATTTCAATTAGATAATTTACAAAGGAATCATCTTGAGTTATTTGCTCCATCTCTTCATTTATCCTGTAGATCCTAGAGTCTCCAATATTTGAATAAATAAGAACATCATCTAAGATAAGTCCACTTGATAAAGTAGTTCCCATTCCCCTGTAATCTTCATTTTCTTGGGAGCTTTCATAGATTTTTTTATTGGCATCTCTAATTGAAGAAGAGAGAATTTCTATTGCATCATCAATGCTTGTAACTTCCCTTTCTCCTGCAAAGTCTTCACCAATTATTTCAGTTGCCATCTTAGATGCTCTTTCACCTGCAAGATGGCCTCCCATTCCATCAGCCAATACATATAAGTTTTTTGATTCATTTACATAATATGAATCTTCATTGTTTTTTCTGTAGTTACCTACATTTGTTGCTGATACTACTTTCATTCATTTCACCTCGATCTTACGCCTAAGTTGTCCACATGAGGCACTGATGTCGCTACCTAGTTCTCTTCTTATTGTTACATTAAATCCCTTTTTCTCAAGTTTATTTTTGAAGTCATTGATCTCAGCCTTAGAAGGCCTTTTCTCATCAAATTCTTCTATGGGATTTAAGGGAATTAAGTTTATGTGACACTTTAAGTTTTTTGCAAAGCTATAAAGTTCATCAATGTTTTCAATTCCATCATTTTGATTTTTTATCATTGTATATTCAAAGGTAATCCTATTATTTGTCTTCTTGACATAATATTCCAAGGATTTTTTTAGTTCAGCCAGATTAAAACGCCTATTAATTGGCATTAGTGCTGACCTATCTTTGTCATTAGTTTGATGTAGACTAACTGCTAGGTTAATTGGAAGATTTAAATCCGCCAGATCATAAATCTTATCAGCTACTCCACAAGTTGAAATTGTAATATTTCTATAGGAGGTGTTGTGGCCCTTCTCGTCGTGAAGAAGTTTTATAAACCTAATTACTTCATCAAAGTTATCAAGAGGTTCTCCACTTCCCATCAATATAAAGTTTGAAATTTTTATATTGTATTTATTTTCGATTTCATAAACCTGTCCTAGCATTTCGCCAGCACTTAGGTTCCTAACAAGACCAGACTTTGTTGAAGCACAAAAATCACAACCCATCCTGCATCCAACTTGAGTTGACACACATTGGGAATAACCATGCTTGTATTCCATTAAGACGCCTTCAATTAGGTTTCCATCTTTTAATTTAAAGAGCATCTTTCTAGTTTCATCTAAGTCTGAGTCGAAACTTTTAAAAATTTCAATCTTATTTATTTCTTCATCTTTTATAAGGGAGATGGCCTTTGCCGAAAGATTTGAGTTCTCCACATCATATCTCTTTTTGTCGTGGAAAAAAGTAAAAAGTTGCGTGCCCCTAAAGGCTTTCTCTTTTCTATCTTCAAAAAATTGGCGTAGTTCATCTTCATACATAGAATTTAATTCCATTAAAACCACCTATTCATCTAATCATTATACCATTAGACATCTACAAATAAAAATAGATTTAAAGAAATTAATCAAATACAAAAAAAGACTGTGAAAAAATTTCACAGCCTTCAATAATTATTAATTTTTTTCTAAGAGACAAATAGAAAAACCATCTGAACCATCTACTGATGGGAAGAGTTTTAATACATCCTTGTCTCTTAATTTTTTTATTTTAAAGTTTTCGTTCTCTTTTAAGAAGTTCTCAATAACATCTTCGTTCTCAATCTTTGATAGAGAACAAGTTGAGTAAAGCAAAAGTCCCTTTTCTCTTACATACTCTTTGGCCTTGTTTAAAATTTCTAATTGAATTACTCCAAGTTCCTTTAAGTCATCAATCCCCTTATTCCACTTTATGTCAGGTTTCTTCCTATAAAGGCCTGTCCCAGAGCAAGGTGCATCGACTAAGACGTAATCAAAGTTATTAATAAACTCTTCATTCAGGACTCTAGCATCATTAACCCTTGGCGATATATTTGTGCATCCAAGTCTCTTGGCATTTTCCTTTATTAGTTTTATTTTTCCCTTGGACTTATCACAGGCAATTATTTCTCCTGTGTTATCCATGAGCTCTGATAAGTGAGTAGTTTTTCCACCAGGTGCTGCACAAAGATCAAGTACTTTTGAATCTTTGCTTGGATTTAAAAAAGTAGAAACCAAAATAGATCCTAGGTCTTGTACATAGAAGTGACCTTTTTCAAAAAATTCTGTGTCTATAATTCCATTTGGATTTAAAACATTTAGAGCATTCACATAAGTTGTTTCTTCGATGTCAAATCCAGACTCAGTTAAGTTTTTAATAAGCTCATCCCTATTAATTTTCAAAGTGTTAACCCTAATAGTAAAGGGTGGTTTTTCATTATTTGCCTTTAAAAGTTTTTTTGTAAATTCTTCCCCATACTTGTCATAGAAGTACTCTGTATAAAATCTTGGATGAGAATAGTAAGTTGAGAGATTGTCTATTGAATTCTTTAAGGTAACTTGAAGAGCTTTCTCTTTTGAAATACTTCTAAGAATTCCATTTGTAAAAGATATGGATCCCTTGTTGCCATAAATTTTTGCAAGATTAACAGATTCATCAACTATAGAATAGTCAGGAACCTTGTCGAGAAAATACATTTGATAAATTGCCATCTCCAAGATGCTAAGTATAATTTTATGAATCCTATTAAATCTAACTTTAGAATTCTCTCTTATAACATAGTCTAAGTAAGTTTTGTTTCTAACAACACCTGTTGTTATTTCTTTAATGAAGGCAAAGTCTCTTTCATCAATATTGGATGCTTTTAAAATTTCTAAACTTTCCTCTAAAAATGTCCCCTTATAGAGGACATCGTTAATTATTTGTAGTGCTTTTTCTCTTGTGTTCTTCATTAATCTCTTCTTCCAAATATACTAAGTAGTCTCAAAAATTGTCCAATTGCAACTAAAGTTGATGCAACGTAAGTTAGTGCCGCTGCACTTAGAACTTCTCTTGTGCCTTTTAAATCTTCATCAGATATAATCCCCATAGCAAGCTCTTCTTTTGCCCTGTTTGATGCATTAAACTCAACAGGCAAAGTCACAATTTGAAATAAAACTGCAAAGAAGAAGAGAGCAATACCTAACTTAGTAAAAAATACAGAGAAGAAAAATCCTAGTATTATTAAGAAGAAGGAGACCTGTGTCCCAAGATTTGCAAGTGGAACTAAGGCTGCCCTAAGCTTTAGCGGAGCATAGTCAACTGAGTCTTGGATAGCATGACCAACTTCATGAGCTGCAATAGAAACTGATGCAATAGAATTTCTATAATAGACATCTCTTGATAGGTTTAGAGTCTTATCTCTAGGATCATAGTGGTCCGAAAGTTTTCCATCAACCATCCTAATGCTTACATTTGAAAGTCCATTTCTATCTAAAATTTCTCTAGCAACTTCTGCACCACTTAGATTTGTTGATGCGGGAATTTTTTTATATTTTTCATAAGCAGAGCTAATTTTTGCCTGTGCATACATAGCAAGAATTAAGCCTGGTAGTATATAAATTAAATAAGAGAAATCATAAGTGTAAAAATATGGTCCAAACATTATTTTCCTCCAATCACATAATTTTCTTGGAATTTATTTCCTCGTAAGAAATCATCTATTCCCATGGCCCTTTTGCCTGGCGCTTGTATTTCTTTAACAGAAATAGCTCCATCACTTGTTTTAATAATTAATTCTTTGTCGGATTTTATTATCTTTCCTGCTTCTTTATCACAATTATCATCAAACTCTTCTGCCTTGTAAATTTTATAGAACTTGTCGTCATACTTGAACCTTACCCCATAGTGTGGGCTAAGTCCTCTTATTTTATTTACTATATTTGCAGAAGTGTCATTAAAATCTAAATCTAAATCATTTTTTAAAATCTTATTAGCGTAAGTTTTTTTGTCTTCATCTTGTTCTATAAATTCTACTGGTCCCTTTGAAGCATCAAGTACAAACTCTTCTAGTAGATCCGCGCCCATATGTGAAAGCTTATCTTCAAGTTCTCCTGCATTCATTTCTCCAATTTCTATTTCTTTTACAGCAGAAACTGGACCAGAATCAAGACCTTCTTCAACCTTCATTAGGCTGACACCAGTCTTGGAATGGCCTTCCATAATAGCCCTGTTAATTGGAGCTGCCCCTCTTAGATATGGTAATAGAGAAGCGTGAACATTCACTATATATTTTTTTGGCAAGTCTATAATTTCTTGACTCAAGATTTGACCATAGGCAACTACAACTATAATGTCAGCTTGAACTTGTCTTAATTTATCAATTGCTTCAGGAGAATTTACATCTGCTGGCTGGTAAACTTCAAGCCCAAGTTCTTCTGCCTTAACTTTTACAGGAGTTTTAGTAAATTTCTTTCCCCTGCCCTTTCTCTTGTCTTCTTGAGATACTACAAGAGCTACTTCTCCTAGAGTATTTAGTCTTTCCAAAATTGGAACAGAAAAATCAGGAGTTCCCATAAAGATAAACTTCATTATTCTTCACTCTCCGCTTCATACATATCTATGGCCTTATCTGTATAAAGTATTCCGTCAAGATGGTCTGTCTCATGTTGGATAATCCTAGCCAAAAAGTCTTCAGCCTCCATAAGTTTTTCTTGACCCTCTAGGTCATTATACTTAACCTTAATGTGCTTTGCCCTCTTAACTGTTCCTTGTTTTCCAGGAACTGAAAGACATCCTTCCATTGAGACTTCTTCTCCATCTTTTTCTATAATCTCAGGGTTAATCATGTAAAATCTCATTGGCTTTTCGCCCTCATCATTATCTTCTTCCCTGTTATCAACAACAATTACTCTTTTTAAGATTCCAATTTGAGGAGCTGCAAGTCCAACTCCAGGAGCAAGGTCCATAGTTTCGTACATATCATCTATTAAAAGTTTTAATCTATCACTATAATTAGTAACTACTTTTGATTTTTTCCTAAGAATAGGATCTCCATCTGTTCTAATTTTTCTTATTGCCATTAAATCACCTAAAATTCTATATTTAAAATAATTTTTCTTTCATTTTCTATCTTACTCTTATTTATTACCCTATTAAGACCTTCAATTAACAATCCAAGGTCCTTAGGCTTGACTTTCAGGGAAAATTTAGTCTTGTTAATATTTTTTATCCTTGGCATCTTAATAAATTTTGTCACCATAATATCCATTCCCTTTAAGTCAATAGACATTTGTTGTAAAAACTTTTCTGCCCAAACTTGAGTTAGATTTTCATCATAGGATGAAAATTCAAGTTCAATTAATTTTGTATAAGGAGGATACAAGAAAGTCTTTCTCTCTTCAATTTCATACTGGTAGAAGTCTTCATAATCTCCCTTAGCAGAGTAATTTATGATTTCACTGTCAGGACTGTAGGTTTGAATTATCACTTTCCCCTTCTTTGATGCACGACCTGCCCTTCCAGAAACTTGAGTAATAAGTTGGAAGGTTCTCTCTCTTGCCTTGTAATCAGAAATGTATAAGGACATGTCTGCTGCTACTATACCCACAAGAGTTACATCTTCAAAGTCAAATCCCTTAGATACCATTTGAGTGCCTATAATCACATCAGCTTCCTTATTTTTTATCTTTTCATAAAATTCATTAAAAGAGTCTTTTTTCCCAGTTGTATCTCTGTCCATCCTTAGGACTCTAGCCTCTGGAAAAAATTTTTTGACTTCCTCCTCAACTCTTTGGGTTCCAACTCCAAATTGTTTTATAAATTTCGATCCACATGAAGGACATAACTTAGGTAGAGCTTTTGTTTTACCACAATAGTGACAAATAAGCCTATTCTTTGCCTTGTGATAGGTCATGGATATGTCACAGTCGTCACACTTTATAACTTCTCCACAAGACCTACAAGAAATAAAATTAGAAAAGCCCCTTCTATTTAAAAATAGGATAATTTGCTCCTTATTGTTTAGCTTTTCTTCTATAGCTTTTTTTAGTTCTCTACTAAATATTGAGACGTTACCCATAGTTAGTTCATCTCTCATGTCAACTATCTCTGTATCGGGTAGAAAGGCTCCCTTCTTTGCCCTATTTTTTAATTGGCAAAGATTATAAAATCCCTTCTTGGCATAGAAATAAGATTCCACTGAAGGAGTTGCAGATCCAAGGACTACTTTACCCCTATCTTTCATCCTATTTATAGCAACTTCTATAGTGTCGTACTTTAAGTTGTCATGAAAGTCATAGGAAGAGTCGTGAGCCTCGTCAACGATAATCAATTTTAAATTTTTAAAAGGAACGAATACGGCAGACCTCACTCCAACTACGACCTTTACTTGGTCATTTAAGACTTTCCTATATTCATCATATCTTTCACCTGCTGAGAGCTTAGAGTGGATTATTGCCACTTCATTTCCAAACCAAGATTTAAATCTCTCAATCATTTGTGGTGTCAAACCAATTTCTGGTACAAGAACAATAACTTGGCCACCATCTTCTATGACCTTTGAAGTTAAATTTAAATAAACTTCAGTCTTGCCTGATCCAGTTAGACCATGAAGAAGTGACACAACCTTATCAGTCCCTTGTATGCTTTTTAAAGCTTCCTGCTGCTC
>OKOP01000318.1_pt1 | contig 12909 bp, 16 predicted proteins | sample 1612641 | NCBI WGS metagenome assembly OKOP01 (sample SAMN04436810, study PRJEB24849) | human gut metagenome | biome: human gut; feature: NICU; material: stool | host: Homo sapiens | place: USA: Saint Louis, MO | collected 2011-08-20
CAGCCGTCGGCGGCGCACACCACGACCACCACCAGGAGGATCAGCAGAAACAGCCCCATCTGCCCGACCACAGCGAACACAAAGTCATTCTCCGGCTCAGGGTAATAGCCAAAGTCGCGCCCGGGCTCAGACGGAACCACAGTCCCCGCAGATGTGCCATAATAGCTCTCATACCAGCCATACACGTCGTCGAAAAAGGCGCGGGTGGCGCTGTCGTATTCTCCGGCGTCGTAGCCGCCGTAGAAGTCCGCCTCCAGCCAACCCTCGATTTTTGAGGCCGGGAGGGCGTCCTCGATGCCGGAGCCTGCCATGGCCCACACCTTGTTCTCTCCCACGGCGTACACCAGCAGAAAGCCGTTGTTCAGGCTCTCGTCACCGATGCCGCCCCAGCTCTCCGCCACGGCCATGGCGTAGTCGGCGGCGTCCATGCCGTCCATAAAATCCACCGACACCACCACGATCTCTCCGCCGGTGTTCTCAAAGAGAGACTGGTTTTTGTCGATGATGTCCTGCTCGGTCTCGCTGCTGAGCACGTCCGCCTCGTCCGCCACATAGCGGGCGGCGGGGGGCTCCGCCACGGCCTGGGCTCCCCCCGTCAGGAGAGCCGCGCCCAGCAGGGCCGCCGCAAGCTGTCGTCTCATGCCTCTCGCTCCTCTCATCGGAAGGTCTCCGCCGGGCGCACAAAGGTGAGCGTCCCCAGCACTCTGGCGGGGAAGCCCCCCAGCACCCGCTCGTTGTAGCGGTCGGCGGCGGCGTTGTAGCCGTCCCGGGCGATGGTGTCCTGCTCGGCGGCCAGGTCGGTGCGGAACCCCTTCACGTAGTCCGCGTCCCGTCCGCTCAGGGCGCAGTCCTCCAGCTTGAGAAAGACGGTCTCCGCGTCCCCCAGCAGGCGCTCATACGCCGCGTGGGCCTCGGTGATGCCGCCGCTCTCCGCCAGGGCCGCCCGGCTGTCCATCAGCTCGCCCAGCTCACCCTCGTCCAAGTACCGCCCCGCCACGGTGAGCAGGTTAGCGGTGATGTCCAGGCAGTCCTGGAGATCCCCGGCGATGGGCGCAAACTGCGCCTCCACCTTCTCCCTGGCCTGAACCAGGGAGCGGTGGGAGCCCAGCAGGACGGACAGGACAATGACCACCGCCAGCACCACCATAGCGCCGGTGTGGGTTTTCAGAAATTTCATGGGATTTCCTCACTCAAATGTGTCGGGCGGAGTTCAGCCCCGCAGCTCCAGGAGTTTCTGCTTGAGCTGGCCCTCGATTCTCCCCAGCTCGGCCTCGGCCTCCCGGCGCTTCTGGGCCCCCTCCCGCTGGATGTTCATGACCTCATCCAGGGTGGAGATGAGCTGCTCATTGGTGTGCTGGAGGGTCTGGATGTCCACCACGCTCCGCTCGGCCTCCCGGGCGGTCTCGATGGTGCCCATCTTGAGCATGTCGGCGTTCTTCTTCAGCAGCTCGTTGGTCATGTTGGTCACCGCGCTCTGGGCCGCGGTGGCCTGGCGGGAGTGCTCCAGGCCCAGGGAGAGCACCATCTGGCTCTTCCACAGGGGGATGGTGTTCACCAGGGAGGACTGGATCTTCTCCAGCATCAGGGTGTCGTTGTTCTGGATCAGCCGGGTCTGGGGGCCCATCTGGATGGAGATCATGCGGGTGAGCTCCAGATCGTGGAGCTTCTTCTCAAAGCGGCTGCACATGTTGGTCAGGTCGTTGTAGGCCTGGGCGTCCTCCTGGGTGCCGGACTGGGCCGCCTTCTGGCGGAGCTGCTCCAGCTCGTTGGCGCGGACCTGGTTCAGGCGCTTCTTGCCCGCCAGAATATACATGGTCAGCTCCTTGTAATACTTGGTGTTGAGCTCGTACATCTGGTCCAGCATGGCGATGTCCTTCATCAGGGTCACCTGATGGCCCTCCAGCACCTCGGCGATCTTGTCCACGTTGGCCTCCGCCTTGGTGTAGGCCACCTTCATGGCCTCCAGCTCGTTTTTCTTCTTTTTGAAAAAGCCGAAGATGCCCTTCTCGTCCTCCTCCTTGCCGAAGCCCTTCAGCTCCACCACCAGGGAGGACAGGGCCTGGCCGATCTCCCCCAGATCCTTGGTGCGCACGGAGTTGAGGGTGCTCTCGGAAAAGCCGGCGATGTTCTTCTGGGCCGCCGCGCCGTACTGGAGCACCACGTTGGAGTCGGTCAGGTCGATCTGCTTGGCAAAGTCGTCCACCATCTTCCGCTCCGCCTCGGTGAGCTTGCTCTCGTCGAGCTGGATGGCCTGCTCGTCCTTGGCCTTCTGGGCCGCGGCCGCATCCACCGCCCCGGTGGGGTCCAGGGTGAGGGCGGGCGCCTCGGGGGCCTGGGGTGCCTCCGCCGCCGCTGCGGCGTCCAGGTTGGGAGTGAGGGTCAGTTCCGGGGTAAAATCCGTCTTGTCAGCCATATCGCAGTTCCTCCATTGTTATGATTGTCCCATCTGCATTCCGCCGAGCCCCTCTTGGGCCAGCATCTGCTCCAGAACGGTGATGTCTGTGGATATATCCAGCGCCTCGTCGGCGAACAGGGCGTCGAGCTGCTTGTCAAAGGCCTCCACCACTTTGTCCATCATGGCGTCGATGCGGCCCATGGTGCCGTCGATGTTGGCCCCCTCCACCCCGGCGGCCCCCATGCGGTCATAGGCGTTGAGCAGCTTGAGGGTGGTGGGCAGATAGTAGTTCAGAAACCGGCGGAGCTGGGGCAGCTTGGCCGGCTGCCCGGCCACGATGTCGAAGATCTTGCCGGTGACCTCCTCCATGTGGACAATCTGGGCGGAGAGCTTGGCGTCCTCGATGTTCTCGTCCAGCCGCCGCAGCTCGGCCAGCGCCCGCGCCCGCTCGACGGCCAGCGGGTCCTCCGGGGCGGCACGCTCCGGTTCCGGCTCCGGCGCGGGCTCCGGGTCGGGCAGGATCAGCACCTTGTCGGGAAAGAGCTTCCGCCCCCCCAGCCAGGCGGCCGCCGAGACCACCGCCGCCAGCGCAAAATGCCACCAGGCATACAGGGGGGCCAGCACGGCCCACGCCCCCCACACCGCCGCCGCCAGATAGAGGGGGGCCGGAGATTTTTTCACAATTTTCGCCATTGACATTTCCTCCAAAAACGAGGTTAGCTTCATTGTACCTTTCCCCGCCCCAGGTGTCAATAACACGTTGACTTTGGGCGGAAAAGTCATTATGATAGAAGGAAATATGGTATGATACGGAGAGGAAGTCTGCCCCATGCTGACATTAAAGGAATTCAAGGAGGCCCGCGGCGTGCTGTCCGGGGTGATCCGCAACACCAGTCTAGTCTACAGTCCCGCCTTTTCCAAGGCCACCGGCAACCAGATCTATATCAAGCCGGAGAATATGCAGGTCACCGGGGCCTACAAGATCCGGGGCGCCTACTATAAGATCAGCACCCTCAGCGACGAGGAGAAGGCCCGGGGGCTGGTCACCGCCTCTGCGGGCAACCACGCCCAGGGCGTGGCCTACGCCGCCCAGGCCGCCGGGGTGTCTGCCACCATCGTCATGCCCACTACAACCCCGCTGGTGAAGGTCAACAACACGAAGGACTACGGGGCCAAGGTGGTGCTCCACGGCGAGACCTTCGACGACGCGGCGGAGCTGGCCGCCAAGCTGTCGGAGGAGGAGGGGCTCACCTACGTCCACCCCTTCAACGACCCGGCCATCGCCACCGGGCAGGGCACCATTTCCTATGAGATCTTTCAGGATCTGCCCGACGTGGATGTGATTCTGGTGCCCATCGGCGGCGGCGGACTGGCCACCGGCGTGTCCACCCTGGCCAAGCTCCTCAACCCCAACGTGACGGTCATCGGCGTGGAGCCCTCCGGCGCGGCCTCCATGAAGGCCAGCCTGGACGCCGGCCATGTGGTCACCCTGGACCGGGTGGAGACCATCGCCGACGGCGTGGCCGTCAAAACCCCCGGCGACCAAATTTTCCCCTATATTCAGAAAAATATCGACGACATCATTACCATCCCTGACGACGAGCTGGTGGACGCCTTCCTGGATATGATGGAAAAGCACAAGATGATCGTGGAGAACGCGGGCCTGCTGCCCATCGCCGCCCTCTCCCATCTCAAGTGCCGCGGTAAGAACGTGGTGCCTGTCCTCTCCGGCGGCAACATGGATGTCATCACCGTGGCCTCCCTGGTGCAGCACGGCCTCATCAACCGGGGGCGGGTGTTCACCTTCTCCGTCCAGCTCCCCGACCGCCCCGGCGAGCTGCTGCGGGTGGCCCAGCTCGTGGCGGAGGCCAACGGCAACATTATCAAGCTGGAGCACAACCAGTTCGTCAACATCAACCGCCAGTCCGGCGTGGAGCTTCGTGTCACCCTGGAGGCCTTCGGCCACACCCACAAGCGGGCCATTCTGGACGCCCTGTGCGGCGCGGGCTATGCGGCCCGGGAGTGCCACACCAACGACTTCTACCACTGAGCCCCGCAGGCGCGGCCTGTGCTGGAACCACCGGCGTATCCGGGGGAACCCTTCCCCCGGATACGCCTATATGATGCGGCGCGCTTCCTCCGGGGCATGGGCCGCCGGGCCGGCGCCGCGTGGGCGCGGGGGAGAGCCGGCGGGGCCCCGGGCGTCATCCGCTTGGTGTATCTTATGTGCCCGCTCCTCCGTTTGCCCCGCCCCCGGTTGAGCCCTGGGGCCTATCCTACCACGGAATTCTGAACTTCCCTTCAAGGAGTGGTAAAAAAATGATTAAAATTGCCCCCTCCATCCTCTCCGCGGATTTTGCCAACCTGGAGCGGGACATCCGCCGGGTGTCCTCCGCCGACTGGCTGCACGTGGATGTGATGGACGGCTGCTTCGTCCCCAATCTCACCATTGGCGTGCCGGTGGTGCAGTCCATCCGCAAATGCACCGGCATGTTTCTGGACGTGCACCTGATGATCGACAAGCCGGTGCGCTATGTGGAGGCCTTTGCCCAGGCGGGGGCGGATCTCCTCTCCGTCCACCTGGAGGCCGACCACCCCACCGGCATCGCCGAGGCCCTGCGGCGGATGGAGGCCTGCAAGGTGAAAAGGGCGGTGGCCCTGCGGCCCATCACCGCCCCCTCCGCCGTGCTCCCCTACCTGGAGGGGCTGGACATGGTGCTGGTGATGACGGTGGAGCCCGGCTTCGGCGGCCAGGCCTTTCTGGAGCACCAACTGGACACCATCCGCCAGGTGCGCGCCCTCATTGAGCGGTATAACCCCTCCTGCCGCCTGGAGGTGGACGGCGGGATCAACGCCAAGACGGCCGCGGCGGTCGTGGCCGCCGGTGCGGACACCCTGGTGGCCGGCTCGGCGGTGTACGGCGCGGCCGAGCCGGCGGCGGCCATCGCCGCCCTGAGGGGGGACTGACCCATGCAGTACTTCCCTCCCGCCCTGGAAAAGCTGGTGGAGCAGTTCGCCCGGCTCCCCGGCATCGGCCGCAAGACCGCCCAGCGGCTGGCCTTCTTCGTCCTCTCCCTGCCGGAGGAGGACGCCGCCGCCTTCGCCGACGCCATCGTGGGGGCAAAGGCGGCCATCCACTGCTGCCCCGTGTGCCAGAACTTCTCCGAGGGGGACGGCCTGTGCCCCGTCTGCCAGGATCCCAAGCGGGACACGTCGGTCATCTGCGTGGTGGCCGATCCCAAGGACGTGGTGGCCATGGAGCGCTCCCGGGAGTACCCCGGCCTCTATCACGTGCTCCACGGGGTGATCTCCCCCATGAACCACGTGGGCCCCGACGACATCCGGGTGAAGGAGCTGGTGGACCGGGTGGCCAAGGGGGATGTCCGGGAGGTCATCATGGCCACCAACCCGGACACCGAGGGGGAGGCCACCGCCATGTACCTCTCCCGCCTGCTCAAGCCCTTCCAGGTGCGGGTCACCCGCCTGGCCTACGGCATCCCGGTGGGCAGCCATCTTGAGTACGCCGACGACGCCACCCTCATGCGCGCCCTGGAGGGCCGGAGGGAGATGTAGGATGCGCCGGGTGCTGGTCATCGGCTGCCCCGGCGCGGGCAAGTCCACCCTCACCCGCGCCCTGGCGGAAACGCTGGGCCTGCCGGCCGTCTATCTGGACCGGCTGTGGTGGAAGTCCGGGTGGATCAACCGCACCCGCGCGGAGTTCGACGCCCGGCTGGACGCGGCCCTGGCGGGGGACGCCTGGGTGATGGACGGCAACTACCTGCGCACCCTGCCCCGGCGGCTGGAGCGGTGCGACGCGGTGCTCTTTCTGGACTACCCCAGGCGGCTCTGCCTGTTCCGGGCCCTCCGGCGGATCCTGCGCTGGCGCGGGCGCACCCGCCCCGACATGGCCGAGGGCTGCCCGGAGCGGCTGGCCCCGGCGTTCATCCGCTGGATCTGGGATTTCCACCGCACCCAGCGGCCCCGGGTGCTGGAGCTTCTGTCCGCCTGGAAGGGCGAGGCGCATATCTTCCGCAGCCCCGCCCAGTGCGCCGCTTTTCTTGCACAGCAGAAAAACCAAAACACCCCTGGGACGGAATGACCGTCCCAGGGGTGTCCGCCTATGCTCGCGCCAGCACCAGTTCGTCCAGCGGAATGCGCTCCGTCCGCCACCGCTCCGGGCTGGCAGGCGCGCCGTCCGCGTATCCGACGGCCAGAATGTTCACCGGCTCCAGGTGCTCCGGCAGGCCGAGGGCCGCCTTCACCGCCTCCGGCTGGAAGTAACAGATCCACACCGAGCCCAGCCCCAGGGCCGACGCCGCCAGCATCATGTGGTCGGTGAGGATGGACGCGTCGATGTCTGTGGTCTGCTTGCCGTCAAAGGGCCGCTTCCACGCCCGGCTCCGGTCGGCGCACACCACCACCGCCAGGGGCGCGCCGTAGAGCTCCGCCGCTCCGGCCAGCCGTCTGCGCCCGTCCGGCGTCTCCGCCACCAGCAGGCGCACCGGCTGCCAATTGGCGGCGGTGGGGGCCGCCTGGGCCGCCTCCAGAAGCTGCTCCACCTTTTCCGGCTCTACCGGCCGGTTCTGATATTGGCGCACCGAATAGCGCGCCCGAACCAATTTCAAAAAGTCCATCTCGGATGCTCCTTTACGAGGTTGTATTTCAGGCCGGCCTGTACTATCATTATATCCGAATCCATCTTCCGCGCAAGAATGCACTTTTCGGGTAGATACTACCCAAACGGAAAGGAGCTCCCCTATGGAAATCCCCTGCTGCGGCTTTACCTGCCCCGTTGAGGCCACCCTGCGCCTTGTGGGCGGGAAATATAAAGCGGTGATCCTCTGGCACCTGATGGACGCGGGCACCCTCCGCTACCACGAGCTGCACCGGCGCATCCCGCGGGCCACCGACAAGATGCTGGCCCAGCAGCTCCGTGAGCTGGAGCGGGACGGCCTGCTCCGGCGCGCCGTCTATCCGGTGGTGCCGCCCAAGACGGAGTACAGCCTCACCGACTTCGGCCGGAGCCTCGCCCCCATTCTGGACGAGATGTGCCGCTGGGGGGAGTGGTATCTGGCCCAGAGCAGCTCCGCTTCCTCCTCACAATCTTGAAAAAGGGCCCTCCGCCGCCGGAAGTTCCGGCGGCGGAGGGCCCTTTCCGCGCGCTGTCTGATTACGCCATCTCCCCGGCCAGGGAGCGCTCCATGTAGTCCCGGATGATCTCCGGATCGCCGGTCTGCCCCAGCACCCACATGAGCTTGGTCACCGCCGCCTCGGTGGTCATATCCCGGCCCTGGATCACCCCCTGGGCCAGAGCCCTCTGCCCCACCTCGTAGACGGAGAAGTCGCTGGGCTCGTAGAGGCACTGGGAGCACACCACCACGGTCATGCCCGCCCGGGCGGCCGCCTGGAGCTTGGCGATCAGATCCCGCCGGACGAAGTGCAGCCCCCCAGCGCCGAAGGCCTCGATGACGATGCCCCGGTAGTGCATCTGGAGCAGCATGTCGAAGATCTCCGGGTCGAGTCCGGGGGTGAGCTTGATGAGGAACACCTTGTCGCACAGCTTGTCCCGCAGGGCGCACGCTCCGGCGGAGGCGGGGATGGCCTCCCGGTGGATCTGCAGCCCCTTGCCGTCCACATTGGCGGCCAGGGGCCAGTTGACGCTCTCAAAGGCATCGAAGTCGGTGGTGCGGGTCTTGACCGCCCGGCAGCCCAGAATCACCTTCCGGTCGAAGGCCAGGAACACCCCCGGCACGCCGGAGGCTGCCATGGCCAGGGCGGTGCGCAGATTCTCCATGCCGTCGCTGAGGGGGTGGGCCATGGGGAGCTGGGCCCCGGTGAGCACCACCGGGATGGAGATGCCCCGCAGCATAAAGGAGAGCACCGAGGCGGTGTAGGCCATGGTGTCGGTGCCGTGGGTAATCACGATGCCGCTGTACTCCATCCGGTTTTCAAAGACGTGGCGGGCGATGGTCTGCCACTCCTCCGGCTGGATGTTGGAGGAGTCCAGGTGGAGGATATCCCGGATCGTGATGTCGTAGCAGTCCATAATGCCCTGGGGGAGCAGCCCGGCCAGGGCCTCCCCGTCCAGGCCGGGGGCCAGTCCCTCCGCCGTTGGCAGAGAGGCGATGGTGCCCCCGGTGGTCAGCAGCAGGATGTGGGGCCGCACTCAGAACACCTCCGCCAGGGCCTCCGCCCGACGGGCGGCGTCGGCCAGAAGCGCCTCCTTGTTGTTGCGGATATCGTCCAGCCCCTCGGCGTCCAGACACTGGAACTCCGGGATGCCGTACATGGCGCACAGGGCCTTCAGCACGGGGGTGGCCGTCTCCATGGGGGTGCCGGCGTAATTGCCGCCCCGGGTGGTGATATAGAGCAGCTTGGAGGCCCGGCACAGCCCCACCATGGCCCCCTCCTCGCTGTAGCCGAAGGTGAGGTCGGTGACGGAGATGCGCTCCAGGTAGATCTTCAGGACGGCGGGGAAGCTCATATCCCAGAAGGGAGCGGCGATGACGAGCTTATCCGCCGCCGCGAACTGCCGGGCGGGCTCAAACATGGGCTGCTCCAGCTTGCCCGCACTCCAAAGCGCGTCCCGCTCGGCCAGCACCTCCGGGTACTGTGGCTGGAGCCGGTCGGCGCAGAGATCCCGCTCGGTGATCACCGTATCCGGGTGGCCCGCCCGGTAGGCCTCCAGAAAGCGCCGGGCCAGCTTCAGCGTGCGGGAGCGCTCTCCACGCACGCAGGCGTTGATAAAGAGAAGGTTTTCCATCGTAATTCACACTCCTGAGAGAAGGATTTCCAGTCTGCTCCTATCCTATCACAGGGCATGGCGGGATGCAAGCCTCCACTAGCCTCCCGGCCATCCGAGCCAAGCCCCCAGCCACAGCACCAGCCATGCCAGCGCCGCCAGCCCCCAGCCCTCCGCCCCCAGCCGGTTGAGCCACGCCTCCGCCGTCTTGGCATCGCTCCCATCAAAGTGGAACCATTTCCTCATCGTCCTCTTCATCATTCTTCCTCCTTTCTTGTGCGGGCCGCTGTGGGGCATCGGCCCCTACACCGCAGTCTGATATGCGCCCCGTAGGGGCGGCCCTTGTGGCCGCCCGCGCTTTTCCGGCGGCACGCCGGAGCGCCGCCGGCGGATTTGCTCCCCTGTAGGGGCAGGTGCCCTTACCCGCCCGGGGGCCGATGTGGGCGTCGGCCCCTACGCCCCTTCCGCCAGCCAGGTGCGGATGTCCGCCAGGGTTTTGGTACCGGTCAGGTCAATCTGATTGCCCTCGATACGGAGCACTTGGTTTCCATTTCGTAAAATCAGGCCCTCATATTCCCCGCTGGAATAGCTCCAGGCCCGGTCGAACCCCAGCTCCACCGCCCGGAGAGCCGTCGGCCCGTGCCGGTGGAATTCCCGCTGAAGTCGTTTTTCGTCCCCTTCCGCGGCCCGGAAATCCTCACAGATCCACTCCGCCAGCCAGCCGGCGCGGCAGTCCATCCGCTCCACCCACAGATCGCCTTCCTCCTGATCATAGCGGCAATACTCGAAGGATGCGGCCGCGATGGAGTTCTGTTCCCTTGTATAGGCGGAATAGCCGTCTATATAATTGGTCTGCCCTTCTCCAATGCTCAACAGGAGGCACAGGACGAGGACGGCAATCAGCACTCCCTCTATCAGCGGGCGTATCCCCCGGAGTCTGGCTCCCCACCGCCGTGGTACGGGAAAGGGCTCCCCCTCTGCCACCACCCGGCGGCATTTTGCCCGGTAGCGGAGCACCCGCACCACGAAAAACAGATCCATTCCCAGCCACAACAGCACAAGGGTCGCCATGGCCATGGAGATATTGGACAGGAACAGCTCCCACATGCGGGGGTGCTCCCTGATGTACCCCCCTACGGTCCAGATGGACCAATAGACGGCAAGATAGGACAGGCTCCACACCTGGTCGGCCAGGGCCTTTTTCCACACGTAATTCCACTCCATATCCTTGTCGGTCTGGATCGGAGCAGGATCGCCTCCCTCTTTGGCCCGGAAGTAAAACAGTCCCCCGTCCTCTTCCAGCAACTCCCATCCGGCCTCCCCGCAGAGGGTCAGATAGTCCGACCGGGCATCCCAGTCCTTTTTCCGCTCGCTCTTCCACCGGGCGGGCTCCACCCAGCACCGGCGGGGGCGCTCCGCACGCCGGAAGGTGGCGGTAAACAGCCCCACCTCCTCCAGCTCCCAGCCCCGCTCCGCCTGCTCGTCCAGCTCCGCTTGGGCCGCCTTGGCATCCTCGACGGTGTAGCGGAACCAGCGGATACTCTTTTGCTTCCTCATGTCTCCCCCTCCAGCCTGGACAGCACTTCGTCCAGCCACATCCCGTCTGGAAGCGCGCCGTTCTTCATCCGAAACACTGTATTCCCCCGCTGGAGCACCCATCCCGATTCTCCCCGGTCAGCCGTCTCCGTTCGCTCCCCGCTCCGGATGTGCCACACACCCTCATACCCCTCCAGAGGCGGCTGCCCAGCGGCCCCCAGTTGTCTCCTGCACCACTCCGCCGTCCAGTCCGCCAGCCAGGGCCAGGGAAGCGTCCAGCTGTCCGCAATCTTCTCCTCCAGCGTATAGTAGGTCTCCTCTTTGAACTCAACCCGATACGGCTCCTCAATCCAGCTGGTATGGGCCGCCAGCAAGAGCAGCCATTCTCCCCGTAGCGCGCTCTGCACCACATCCATCAGGAACGTCAGACAGGCCGCCCCCAGAACCAGCCGGCCGGCCAGACCGCACACCGCCGCCGCCAAGGCGCTCCACCGCCCCGGCGCCGGGAGGGTTCGCCCGTCCGCCCCCCGCCGCCACTGTCCCAGGCGCAGCAGAAGCCGCCCCGCCCACAGCAGGCCGCCCAAGAGAAGCGCCGCGCCCACCCCCATCCGCCGCAGCGCCCTGTCCCGGAACCGCCGGTACTCCAGCCCGCTGTCGGTCTGAATGGGCGTCGTCCCCGCCGGGGCCTCATAGATGTTTTGGCAGGTCACCCGCTGGCGCAGCCGCCACCCCGCGTCGGCCAGCAGAGCGCGGTAGTCGGGCCCGTCGTCCCGGCCCGGATCGCTCCAGTCGATACAGTAGCACACCGGCACATGGGCCGGGACAAAAACGGCCAGCACGCCCATCCATACCTTTTCCATCTGCCAGCCCGCCGCCGCCCGGCGGTTCAGTTCAGCCTTCGCCGCCTTCATATCCATCATTGGATAGGTAAACAGGGAAAAACGCCGCTTCATGACTCTTCCTCCTTTTGAAGCACCCGCTCCATGTCCGCCGCCTGCTTCTTGATACGCTCATATTCATTTTGAAGGGTCCGCTCCCCCTCCGGCATCAGAATGTAGTATTTCCGGTTGTCCTCCGTACGGGTGCGGCGGATGAGTCCGTCTTTCTCAAACCGCTCCAGCAGAGCGTACAAGGTCCCCGCCCCCACGCTGACCCGGCCACCGGTGAGCTCGGCGATGGCCTGCATGATACCGTAGCCGTGCCGTTCCTCACGCAGGGACAGCAGAACATAAAACATCTGCTCGGTCAGGGTTTCCAGCCTTTTTCGGGCCACGCGCTCACCTCCTTATATGTCGAATATCGCTATAATCATACTATACCGATATTCGATATAAGTCAAGCAAAAAAGAGGAGCCGTTCCCGGCTCCCCGTTTGCTCCGTTTAAAGGCTAGCTCTAAGCCTGCTCTCCTTCCCATTCATTGACAGGCCCCAGCCCTACAGTCGGACCGGCACCGCTCCGGCGATCGTCAGGGAGTCGGGCGTTACCATGCACTCCCGAGCCAGGATCTGCACGTCGGCTGCGGCAGCCCGCCGCAGCGCCGCGCCAAAGGCCGGATGGGTGTCATCATTAGGTGCGAATTCCCGCATACCGGACATCTGGAGCACAAAGCACACCGCCGTCTCATAGCCCTCGGCCCGACAAGCGATCAACTCCTCCAGATGTTTGACCCCCCGTTCCGTAGGCGCGTCAGGGAAGCGGGCATAGCCGTTTTCCTCCAGCGTGACGCCCTTTACTTCCACAAAACCGCGCCGCCCGGTGGATAACTCCCAGTAAAAATCAAAGCGAGAGTTTCCCCAGGTCGTCTCCGGCCGCAGGAGAGACAACCCCGGCAGGAACCCGCCGCCTTCCGCCCACTCCCGGAATACCTGATTGGGTGCCTGGGCATCCATGTTGATCAGCAGCCCGCCCTTCTCAACCGCAATCAGATCATAGCGGGTTTTCCGGTTTGGGTTGTCGCTCTCCTGCAAGTAGATGACTGCCCCTGGAGTGAGGAGCTCCCGGCAGCGCCCGGTATTTTTGACATGGCAGACCACCCGCTGGCCATCCAGCTCCGCATGGGCGATAAAGCGGTTCGGGCGATCCACAAACACCCCGCGCCGCACCCCTGAATAATGCACGCTCTCTCACTCCTCTTCAAGAAAAGAAAAAACGGACTTCATACGAAGTCCGTTTTCTGTGTCGGCGTTACCTATCTTCCCGGTCCGTCTCCAGACAAGTATTTTCGGCGCAGGTGAG
>OKOP01000322.1_pt1 | contig 12795 bp, 13 predicted proteins | sample 1612641 | NCBI WGS metagenome assembly OKOP01 (sample SAMN04436810, study PRJEB24849) | human gut metagenome | biome: human gut; feature: NICU; material: stool | host: Homo sapiens | place: USA: Saint Louis, MO | collected 2011-08-20
GGCATCCGCACCGGTCTTGTGCAGGATGTCAATCAGCAGATCTTCGTTGAGGTACCTAACAAGTTTGCTTGACTTAGCTGATGAAGATGAAAAAATTAGTTTAAGCAAGGACCTTGATAAGGAATTTCCAATAGAGAAGGGCGACTTAAAGGATATTATTGACGAAGGTAATATTCACGGCTGGCTTGATGAAAGAGTGAGAAGAAGTGAAAACCGACTTGCTAAGACAGTGGGAGTTTTGTTAAAGGAGTTTGACATAGAAGATTTAAAAAACAAATTCTACGACTTTGGAAAATCTTATGAGGCTGGAGATACTCCTGGTGAAGCCTTCAACTTTATTACTTCAAAATTTTTAGATGGGATGCCTTGCGACCACTCTCTCATGATTGTAAAAAATGATGAAGATGAATTTGTTTTTGAAGTTGTAAGAGACCTTCACAGGGATATTTGGGCGAATTATGTAAATCCAGATTTGTATTGGGACCTAAGAGATGCTTTTATAGGTGGAAGTTTAGAGAATTCTGGATTAAAATATGAAAAGATAAATGAAACTTATGTAATTAGGAAGTGAATAAATGGATACTTTAAAATTTACGATTGAATACTTGGAAGATGAGCACGAAGAAATTTTAGCTTTTTGCAATAGAATGGAAGAAAAGTGTTTGGAAATTCTTAAGGGACAAGTAGATGTTGAATTTTTTAGGAGGGCTATAAGTTTTATAAGATTATATGCCGATGGACTTCACCACAAGAAGGAAGAGGACATTTTATTTAAGGCAATGCTTGATAATCTTGGACCTCTTGCAGAAAAAGTTGTACGTGGTGGCATGCTTGTAGAACATCAAATGGCAAGGGGTTATGTAATGGAGTTTGAAGAAACTTCAGATGATCTTGCTAAGTTACACATAATAACTAATGCCATGTCCTATGTTGAGCTACTTAGAAATCATGCAGAAAAGGAAAACAAAACAGTTTATCCCTTTGCAGATAAGAGCCTTCCAGAAGATGTGAAAGAAGAAGTTGCTAGGGAAATGGAAGATAGGGTTAAGGAAGAAGAAAAAAATCTTGAAGACAAAAAGAATTTAATGAAGTCTTTGGGAATTTGATTTAAAATTTTTCTTAGTTTTTATAAATTCACTTTCATCTATTAGTATAAAGATTACAAATTGATTACAAAGCCTTCATAAGTAAGACTTTTACCAGACTTTTTGATAATATAATTCCTCGAGGTGAAAGAATGAAAAGAATACTTATATTGATGATAATTTTAATTGCAGCACCTCTTGGTGTTTTTGCATCTAAAGAAGCAGCCATGCCTTTAAATGTAAGTGCAATTAAGGAAAGTGATGTTTATAATTTTGAAATTAAAAATGCCAAGGCTAAAGACGAAATAGAAATTGAAGTTAAGAGCGAGGGTAATGAATCTAAGGGATTATTTAAGAAAAATATTATCTCCAAGGACGATAAAAATTTTGTTTCTATTAGCCAAAAGGAATTAGATTCTGCTGTTGGACCTTCAAGTGGATATGCCTTTAGACTTAGATTTGCCAATAAGGACAAGTTTTCAGGATTTTCCAATGAACTTCACTTAGGCAAGGCTCCTGTTTTTAGAAATTACAGCAACTGGGCCTATCAAGATTTATTGAAGGCAGAAGATTTAAAACTTTTTTCTAAAGAAGTTGCAACTGATACAAGAGCAAAAATTACTAGGGAAGAAATTGCAGTTAAGGCCTACAAGATAAAATACAAGAGATCTTCTCAAGGTTCTGTTAAGCACTTCAAGGACACAGACAACCAATATGTTAACATGGCTTATGATCTTGGAATTATGAGTGGAAAGGGAGAAGAAACTTTTGCTCCAAAGGATCACATGACTAGGGAAGACTATGCAGTTGTTATTGCAAATATTTTTGAACTAAATAACAGCAAAAATGTTAGTATGAAGGATAGGAAGAAGATTGCAAAATATGCAAGAGAATCTGTTAACAAGGCACTTAATGCAAAGTACTTGACTTTGGATGAAAAGAAAAACTTTAATCCAAAGAAGGAAATGAATAGGGAAGAAGTTATTTCTTCTATAGTACGTCATATTTAATGAAAAGTTTACAAAAAATTTATTTAAATTATAAAATTAAATAATCTATGATATAATACTTCCAGGTGAGATAATGAAAAAAGTAATTTTTGACATTAGTCCACTTGGAAGTTTTCAATTTTCTTGTGAGACTTACATAATTTATTATAGAGAAAAATATGGAAAAGATATTTTTTTCTACACTAGAAAAGATGGAAAGTATATTAAGGTAGAGGATAGGGAAGAGCTTAAGAATTTAAATAATAGGGTCATTGTTCACAGAGACTTGGGACCTGTTGTTGAAATGATTCCTCACGACTTAGACACAAGAGTCTTGCCCCTAGATGAAGAGCAAGAAGAAGATGAAATTTTAATTGGTATTGTTGAGAGATTGGGAGAGAAAGCAAGCTGGAAAAATTCCAATATCCAGGTTGTTGAAGTTTAAAAATTAATGGCAAAGAAAAAGAGATTCAATTGCGAATCTCTTATTTTTTTACAAATTTTTATTTTTTTATGTCTGCTGGGAAGTCCACAAGAATTTTTTCAATCCTGTTCTTTGTCTTTTTGACAATAGTAAATTTAAGATCGCCAATTGTTATGACTTCGTTGAGCTTAGGGAACCTGTCAATATTTTCGATTATATAACCACCAAGGGAGTCAAACTCTTGGCACTCAAGTTCTGTTCCAAAGATTTGATTTATCTCGTCAATATTTATTGAAGCTTCAATAATATATTTGTTTGGACCAACTTGTAGGATTTCTTCATCTTCTTCTTTGTCGTATTCGTCAGAAATTTGTCCAACGATTTTCTCGAAGATGTCTTCAAAGGTAATCATACCTTCGGTTCCACCATACTCGTCTGTAACTATGGCAACGGATAATTTTTTCTGCCTCATTTCAGAGAAGAGGGTCCCTGTTGGTTTGTACTCAAAGGTGAAGAAGGCCTTCTTGAAAAATTCTTTGTTATCGGAAAGGGACTTAGTCCTATCCATGTGGAAGATGTCCTTAACATTTAAGATGCCAACAATATTGTCGAGATTGTCTTCATAGACTGGCATTCTTGAATAAGAATATTCAGAAATTTTTTCTATTATTTCATCAAAGCTTTCTTCGATGTCTATAGCAACTATGTCAGTTCTTGGTGTCATAATGTCTTTGGCGTAGTTGTCCTTAAAGTCAATTACATTTTGGATCATCCTTGACTCATTTTTATTTATAATTCCTTCTTCCATACCAAGGTCCATGGCATCAATTAGGTCTTCTTCTGTAATTATTGGTGCCTTGTAGTCCTTGTCCTTGATTACAATTTTTATTATAGATTGGGACAAGAAGTTTATGAACATTGAAAAAGGTCTCAAAATTGTAATTAAAAAATTTAAAAATTTTGCATACTTTGGCACAATTTTTTCGTAGTTATTTTTGCCCAAGTTCCTTGGCAAACTTTCTCCAAAAATTATTATTATAATCGTAGAGAGTATTATTCCTATGACAAGTCCAAGTATATCGAAATAATCGTAGAAGAATAGAGAGGTAAAGATAATTGAAAGTGAATTAGAAAAATAATCCAAAATTAAAGTTGTGGAATAAATATTTTCTTTCTTCACAAGTTTTTTTATCACTGAGATATTTTTTACTTCTAAGTCTTCAAGCCTAGATAATTTTACAGACCCAAGAGCCAAGTAGGCATTCTCGATTAGGGTAAATAAATAGGAAAAATATATTGCCACAAGGGCTAAGATTAGGTATATGTAATAAGTCATAAAATTCAACTCCATTTTGTTTTTTATACCCAAATAAATATAATCTAAAAAAGCTGCCCTCAGGCAGCCTTTTGATTATTCAACAGTTACTGATTTTGCTAAGTTTCTAGGTTTGTCTACGTCATTGCCAAGTAATACTGAAGTGTAATAAGCTATTAGTTGTTCAGGTATTACTGCAAGAAGTGGTGTCAAGAGATCAATAGTTTTTGGAATTTCTATCATTTCATCTGAAGAATCTTTTACAAATTCATTTCCTTCTTCTGATATTGAAATAACTTTTGCTCCTCTTGCAATAAGCTCTTGGTTATTTGAAACAGTTTTATCAAGAATCTTGCTATAAAGTGCAACCGAGATAACAGGTGTGCCTTCTTCTATAAGGGCAATTGAGCCGTGTTTAAGTTCTCCAGAAGGGAAGGCTTCTGTGTGAATGTAAGAAATTTCTTTTAACTTTAAGGCTCCTTCTTTTGCTGTTATATAGTCAAGAGATCTACCAGTGTAGAAAATTGATTTAGCATTTTTAATTGAGTCTGCAATTTCTTTAAATTCTTCCTTGTGCTTTAAGATTTCTTCAATTTGTGATGGAAGTTTTTCCATATTTTCAATTATATTTTTAACTTCATCTTGAGAAATTTTATTTAACTTAAGAGCAATGTCCATAGCCAAGAAGTAAAGTGAAATAACCTGTGTTGTGTAGGCCTTTGTTGAGGCAACAGAAATTTCTGGTCCTGCATAACAATAGATAACCTTGTCTGCTTCTCTAGAGATAGAAGAGCCAACAACATTTGTAACAGCAAGAGTCTTTGCTCCGATTTTTTTAGCTTCTCTAAGAGCTGCTAGGGTATCTGCTGTTTCTCCAGATTGAGATACAAAGATTACAAGAGACCTGTCGTCTAAGAACATATTCTTGTATCTAAATTCAGATGCAATTTCTGATATCACTGGTATGCCACAAAGATTTTCTATTGCATACTTGCCAGCTTCTCCTGCGTGGAAGGCAGTGCCACAAGCAGTTACATATATTTTGTCAATATTCTCTAGTTCTTCAAGAGATAAGCTTCCTTCTGCTGGTAGATTAATCTTGTAGTCCTTGTGTTTAATTGAAATAACTTCTTTTAGGATGGAAGGTTGCTCATGAATTTCCTTAATAAGGAAGTGGTCATAACCTTCCTTTGATGCATCTGATGCAGAAATCTCAACTTCAGTAATTTCTCTTTCTACTTTCTTATGGTCCTTGTCATAAATTGTGTAAGAGTCTTCTCTCATGTCAACTACATCGCCATCTTCAAGATAAATAATCTTATTAGTGTGTTCAATAACAGATGTAATATCACTTGCTACAAAGTATCCATCATCACAGATAGCAAAGAGAAGAGGTGAAGAGTTCCTAACAGCTATTAGTCTATTAGGTTCATTCTCATCAATGATTCCAAGACTGTAGGCTCCCTTTAAGATGTCAGTTGATTTAAAGACAGCTTCCAAGATGTCGCCATCATATTCTTCTGATATCAAGTTAGGAATAACTTCTGTATCTGTTTGTGAAAGGAAAGTGTGTCCCTTTTCTACTAACATATTTCTAAGTTCTAAGTAGTTTTCTACGATTCCGTTGTGAACAACAGAAACTTTTTTGTCAGAACTTAGGTGAGGGTGAGCGTTAATTTCATTTGGCTCTCCGTGAGTTGCCCATCTTGTGTGACCAATACAAACATTAGAAGGGTACTTATCAATGTCAAAGGATTCTTCAAGAGCCTTTATACGACCCTTTTTCTTAAATGTTACTAATTTATCATCTTTTATAAAAGAAAGTCCTGCAGAGTCATAACCCCTGTATTCTAATTTTTTGAGACCTTCTAGTACTAATTTCGTTGCATTATTTTTTCCAATATATCCAACTATTCCGCACATATTTCTACCTCCAATTTGTTAGAGACTCACTACATTTATTTTGTTATAAAATTACTTTTATTTTTTGTAAAATGTTTAGGCTGTGAAACCTTTGAGGCATCCGCCGATTTTCGATAACCTCATACCTCGTCAGCCACTAGGGCTCAGGCGCTTCATAAATTTTTGTCTCTTTCTGTAAATTTTACCATAAGGTATATTTAAAGTAAACTTAATAAGCTTGCAAGCTCTCTTGTACCTATGAATTAGTAAAGTTATGTTAAAATAAATTTGGAGGTTCTTATGAAAATTTTTTGTAAAGAATATGAAGTGATGAATTTTTTATCAAGTGATGGAGAACTAAAGCTCAATCATCTTGTAAGTTACTTAATAGAAACGTCAAACTATCAGTCAATAGATCTTGGACTTAGCAATGAAAAGTTATTAGACATGGGTTACACATGGATGATTTATAAGTGGAAAATAAAAATTAATAGGTACCCAAGAAGTCATGAGAAAATAAAAATTAAAACTTGGGCAAGTGGATTTAAAAACATAAATGCCTTTCGTGAGTTTGAAGTTTATTGCCAAGGCGAAAAAGTTATTGAAGCTTCAGCTATATTTTTGTTAATAGATGTAGAGAAGAGAAAAGCAATAAAAATTCCTGAGGAAGTCGCAGAAATTTATGGAAATAATGGAAATAGAATTTTCAAAAGTATTGAAAGAGTTAATGAGCCAAGTGAGCTTGAGATAGCAAATAGATTTTCTTATAAAATTTTAAGACGTGACTTAGATTTTAATAATCACGTCAACAATTCTGTCTATCTTGAACTTATTTATGAAGCTCTTACTCAAGACTACGCTCATGTAAAGTTTAAAGACATAATCGTAAACTATATTAATGAATTGAAGTTAGACGATGAGATTGTTATTGATTTTTATAGGGAAGAGGATAAGTTTTATTTCTTCTTCAAGAGCAAAGATCAAAGTCAAATTTATGCAAGGATTTGTGGCATCTCTGAGACCCCAATAAGTTGAAAAAATATTTTTCAAATGTTAACATATTCATAGAAAAGATAATAAATTAGAAAGAAAATTACGGAGGTAATAATGGATAAAGATAAAGTTTTAGCAGAAGTAAATGGTAAAAAAATCACAGGAGTGGACTACAATTTATTTATTGATTCACTTAACCCACAATTAAAACAATATTTTGGTGGAGAAGAATTAAATAAGGACGTAGTAAATGAATTAGTTTACCAAGCTCTTTTATACGAAGATGCAATAGAAAAGGGCATGGATAAGGAAGATGAATTCATCCAAGTTGTTGAAAAGACAAAGGAAAGCATGCTAAAGACATATGCACTTGGAAAGCTTCTTGCTACTGCTGAAGTTAAAGATGAAGACATCAAAAAGTTCTATGAAGAAAACAAAGATGCCTTTAAGCAAGGAGAATCTGCTGATGCTTCTCACATCTTAGTTGAAGAAGAAGACAAGGCGAGAGAAATCTATGAAAAAATTAAAAATGGCGGAGACTTTGAAGAACTTGCAAAGGAATATTCAACTTGCCCATCAAAGGAAAAGGGTGGAAATCTTGGAACTTTCACTAAGGGACAAATGGTAAAAGAATTTGAAGATGCAGTTTTTGAAAACGAAGTTGGAACTATTACTGAACCAGTTAAAACTCAATTTGGTTACCACATTATAAAAATCAACCAAAAGAATGATGCAAGGGAACTTTCTTTTGACGAAGTTAAAGATAGAATTGTGGAACAAGTTAGAAGACAAAAGGAACAAGAAATTTACAACAAAAAAATCACAGAATTAAAAGATAAATACGAAGTAAAAATGAACATCTAGGTGGACTATGAAACTTGAGCTTTTTAATTACATCGATGATGTAATGAATCTTTTTGATTACCATAAAATTGAACTTGCGGGAGTTAATAAAGAGCTTAAAAAGTATTTTACAGATTTATTTTTAGATGATGATAGACTTACAAATATCACTACAAGAATAAAAACTCAGGAATCCTTACGAGAAAAACTCATTAGGAGAAATTTTTTCATGAGGTTTCCTGATCCTGTTAGTGGATTTAAGTACATTCAAGATTTAGTTGGAATTAGAGTTGAATGCCGTTTTATCAAGGACGAAGAAGATCTTTATAAAAAAATTATCAAGGACTTCACAATAAAGTCCGACAGGGGTTATTATAGGTCTAATAAAAATAGAAAGATTAGACTTAAGCTAGATGACCCCCAACCTCAAACTCTTGCAAATGGTTTCACAATGTTTAAACTTGATGGTGAATATGATACAGGGTCTTATATCTATTGTTTTGAGCTTCAGATAAAGTCCTTTGTAAATGTATTTTGGGGAGAAATTGACCACAAGCTACTTTACAAAAATTACAACTACATTGTTACCGAAGGCTTCTTTAGGGAAATTATGAATTCCATTAATGACAACCTAAAGATGATTGACAAGCAGCTTATGATACTTTACGACCATGTAAAGAAGCAGGATGCTTCAGAGACAATTTCTGCAGAGTTACAATTAAAGAAACTTTTGTCAAAGATCCTTCACGATGTATTCACTACGAAAATTCATGAAGAGCTGGGAATATATTTAAACATAAAAATTATAACAGACATAGTTGTAGATTTTCTATTTATGAAGTCTTCGAGAAATAAGGACTTGAGTTATGGAGAAAATTTCATAAATTTAATTAACAAGGTGAACTCTGTTTCTGGAAATGAAATGGACTTTGAAGAGTACATTGTATTTAAGAATAATCCAAGATATTATGACAATTTTTCCAAGGGAATAATAGAAGTTTTTAGCAAGGTATTAAACAGTGACCTAGATTGGAATATTTTCTTTAAAATCTTACAGAGATTGTTACAAGAATCTTATAGCGACATATTGACTGAGTTTATTATTTTTGTGAGATATGAGTATACTTGTAGCCTAAGAAAACTCTGTGAAGACAAGGAACTTTCAAAAGAGAAGTCGCAAGAATTTGAAAAGGAAGTTTTGTCTCTTGTTTTAGAAGAGTTTAGAAAGACACCTTCTCTTGAATTTTTAATGGATAAATCTCTAACTAAGTTTAGAAACGTGCTTTGCGAAATAGAAAAGTCTGATACCAAATCAAGGGACAGAATGCTTAAAATATTTAAAGACAATTATACTTTTTAATATGTAATTATTAACACTTCTTATGTATAATAGACCTAGGAGGTTTAAATGAAAAATAAAGATACCTTATTAGAGAACAGAACATTTTATTATTTTGATAAATTGACAAAAATTCCAAGATGTTCCTTTGAAGAAGAAAAAATAAGAGACTACTTAATTTCTTTTGCAAAAGATCACAACTTGGAATACAGAACTGATACAATTGGAAACGTTGTAATAGTTAAAGAAGCAACAGAAGGCTATGAAGATGTAGACAGTATTATCTTACAAGGTCACATGGACATGGTTTGTGAAAAGACTCCAGAATGTACAATTGATTTTTCTAAAGATTCAATAAAGTATGAGATTGATGGAGACTTAATTATTGCGCGTGAAACAACACTTGGTGCAGACAATGGCATTGCTGTGGCAATGACGCTTGCTCTATTAGAATCTGATGAATACAAACATCCTAAGATTGAAGCCCTCTTCACTGTTAATGAAGAAAGTGGAATGACAGGTGCTGGAAATCTTGAAAAAGGAATGGTTACATCTAAGAGACTACTAAACATTGACTCTGAAACTGAAGGGGTTGGATGTATCTCTTGTGCAGGCGCAGAAAGAGACCTTTTAAAACTTAAAAAAGAATTTAAAGATTTAGATAGGGACAAAACTATTTATGAAGTTATAGTTAATGGATTAAAGGGTGGTCACTCTGGACAAGAAATTCAAGTTGGTCTTGGCAACGCAGTTAAAATTTTAGGAAGAAGTCTTTATAGCTTATTCCAAAAGGTTGACGGAGACTTAATTGAAATCGAAGGTGGAGCAAAGCCAAATGCTATTCCTAGATATGCAAGAGCTCTTGTAGCAGTAAAAGATGAAGACATAAAAAAAGTTCAAGATGTAATTGTGGAATTAAATTCAGAATTTGTTACTGAACTTGGAAAAGTTGACCCAGATGTAAGACTTAACTTTGAAAAATCAAAGGAAACTTGTGACAAGGCCTTTACAGATGATTTAAAGAATAGGATAGTTGATCTTATCAACCTACTACCTAATGGTGTTATTGCAATGAGTAAGAACATTCCCGGTCTAGTAGAAACTTCTGTAAATGTTGGAGTAATTGAAAATCATGAAGATGAAGTTCACATTATTTCAAATATAAGATCTTCTGTATCATCTGCTAAGGAATATATTGGAAGTGTAAACAAAATTGCTGCAAAAAATCTTGGAGCAGAAGTAGAAATTATAACAAAATACCCTGCATGGGAATATAAAGAAGTTTCACCTCTTAGAGAAGTGGCTAAGGAAGCTTATAAGGAAGTAAGTGGAAAAGAATTTAAGCTTGAAGCAATTCACGCTGGCCTAGAATGTGGTATTTTTGTTGAAACAATTGGAGATATAGATATGCTTTCTATTGGACCAAATATGAAGGGAGTACACGCACCTGGCGAACACCTTTCTATTTCATCAACTGAAAGAGTATTTGATTTCTTAATAAAAATATTAGAAAAATTAAAATAAATTTGGAGGAAATATGAATAACGAAGAAAAAAACTTACACCAACACGACGAAGATTGTGGATGCGACTGTGGTTGTGGACACGACCACGAACATGAGCATGAAGATGGCTACCAAACTATCACTCTTACTTTAGAAGATGACAGTGAAATGGTATGTATAGTTCTTGGCATTTTTGAATGTGAAGATCAAGAATATATTGCCCTACTTCCTGAAGATGAAGAAGATGGGGAAGATGTATTTATTTACAAGTACAAGGAAATCAACGAAGAAGAAGTAGAACTTGATACTATTGAATCTGAAGAAGAATTTGAAAAAGTTTCAAAGACTTTCGAAGAAATTTTTGACGACGAAGACGAAGAATAATTTTCTATATGGCTTATAGAAAATACTCAGACTTTTTAAGAGACAAGTTTGGCGAAAAAGTTTATAAGCTTCCAGTCAAACTTGACTTAACTTGTCCCAATAGGGATGGAACTTGTGGAAGAGGTGGATGTATTTTTTGTGGTGAAGAAGGTGGCTCTTTCGAAAACAGTGAAGGATCTGTAAGAGAGCAACTTTTAAAAAATATGGACCACATAAAAAAGAAATACAAGGCTAAAAAATTTATAGCCTATTTTCAAAATTTTACAAACACCTACATGCCCTTTGAAGATTTTAAGAGGGTAATTGAGGAGTCCCTTATTGAAGATGTAGTAGGACTTAGTATATCAACTAGACCTGATTACCTTCCCAAAAGACACCTAGACTACTTAGAAGAATTAAACAAGAAATACTTCGTAACTCTTGAGATTGGTCTTCAAACTGCAAATTATCACAGCTTGAAGAAATTAAATAGGGGGCACGGTCTCGCTGAATTTATCGATGCAGCTATTAAGTTAAAAAATAGGAATTTAAATATTTGTACCCACATGATTATTGGACTCCCTTGGGATGACGACTTAGACATTGTGGAAGGAGCAAAGATATTAAATGCCCTTGGCGTCGATGAAGTTAAGCTTCACGCCCTTTACATCTTAAAAGGCACAGCCCTAGGAAAGATGTATGAAAGGGGCGAGATAGAACCTATTTCTTTAGAGGACTACAAGAAAAAAGTTATACTCTTTTTAAGAAATCTTAAAGATGATATAATAGTTGAAAGAATAATTGGAAGAGCACCTTATGAAGATTCTCTCTTCTGCAATTGGAATACTTCCTGGTGGAAAATTAGAGATGACATTGTTAATGAGATGCAAGAAAATGGATACACCCAAGGTGATCTAGTGAAAGGAGAATTACTATGATAAAGTATATTTTAGGAAGCAAAGGCTCTGGAAAAACAAGATGGTTAATCGACAACGCTAATGAAGATATGAAACAAGGCGATGGAAATATTGCTTTTGTAGAAGTTGATGACGATCACATTTTTAGTCTTGATTATAATGTAAGACTTATTAATGCTACTGAATACAGATTGAACTCAATTGACAGTTTTTACGGTTTTATCTGTGGACTTCTTGCAATGGATTATGACCTACACAAGATTTATGTTGATGGAATTTATAAAGTTCTTAAACTTAACGTTGAAGACCTAGAACACCTTTACAACAAGGTTGCTAAAATTCCTGATGCTGCAAACAAAGAAATTTTTATTAACGTTGATTACTTAAAGGAAGACATGCCTGAATCATTAAAGGATAAATGTCTAGAAGTTACTAGCAAATAAGGTGTTATAAGTGGATAGAAAAACAATGGTTAGAATTATTGCGATCCTCCTCGTTTTAGCAATGGTAATCCCAATATTTCTAAGTGTGATTAATGGTGTTGCGTGGATTTAAAGAAAAAAAGAGGAGTATTTGAAGATTTTTTTGAACATAGGTCCTTTCTCATAAGCCAATACACAAAGGGCGAACTCACCAAGAGGGAATTTTTGCAAAAGAATTTTGATTATTTTGCCTTGAGAAATGCAAGACCCTATATAAAGGTTGACTCCTATGAAAAGGGGATGTACAACTACCAATACTATAATGTTATGGCAAAGTACTACAGGGCTCTTTCCAAGGATGTTAGGAACACAAAAAAACATTCAAAGTACTACAACTATTATCTGAATTTAACAAATAAATACTACGAGCTTAAGGACAAGTCTGTCTTAAATATTTTAAAAATTCAAGACTTTAGAAATATGAAGGCTTATTATATAAAGTGCCAATCAAAGGCTTTGAGAAATGAGCTTTATGAAATAGTTCTAGAGGACAAGAAAGAGGCAATCTTTCATTCAAAGGCTGACTGGCTTTTGAAAGTCCTTCAAGAAGAAAAAATTTTTGACGACGGGATTAAGACTTCCATCATAGATCACTATATCAATGAAAAATATTATTAAATAGAAAGACTGAAACAGAAA
>OKOP01000356.1_pt1 | contig 11897 bp, 8 predicted proteins | sample 1612641 | NCBI WGS metagenome assembly OKOP01 (sample SAMN04436810, study PRJEB24849) | human gut metagenome | biome: human gut; feature: NICU; material: stool | host: Homo sapiens | place: USA: Saint Louis, MO | collected 2011-08-20
AGACCCCCCCGCCACGCCGGATGCGCCACAGGCACACAGAGAAGCCACTACGCTCAACAGCAGCGCTGTGGGCAGATCAACCGGAATACCCAGCGTATTAACCGCAGCCAGCGTCAACACGGTAATGGTGATTGCTGCGCCCGCCATATTGATGGTGGCTCCCAGCGGAATAGAAACGGAATAGGTATCGCGATCCAGATTCAGCTTTTCACACAGCGCCATATTCACCGGAATGTTCGCCGCAGAGCTGCGGGTGAAGAAGGCATACACGCCGCTTTCGCGCAGGCACAGCAGCACCAGCGGGAACGGGTTACGACGAATTTTCCACCATACCAGCAGTGGGTTAACCACCAGCGCCACCAGCAGCATACAGCCAACCAGTACCACCAGCAGTTGCGCGTAGCCCCACAGCGTGGAGAAACCGGTGGTTGCCAGGGTAGAAGAAACCAGACCAAAAATACCGATCGGTGCGAAGTGAATCACCAGTTTCACCATAAAGGTAACGGCATTCGACATATCGTTGACCAGGTTTTTGGTGGTTTCGTTACCGTGACGCAGTGCGAAACCGAGGCCAATTGCCCACACCAGGATCCCGATATAGTTACCTTTCAGCAGCGCGTCAATGGGGTTGGAAACCATGCTCATTACCAGCCCGCGCATCACTTCTACAATGCCTGACGGCGGCGAAATATCACCCGCGCTACTGGACAAGTGCAGGGTAGAAGGGAAGGCAAAACTGAAGATTACTGCGGCCAGAGCAGCAGAGAAGGTGCCCAGCAGATAGAGGAACAAAATAGGGCGGATATTGGTTTTCTGCCCGTGCTGGTGGTTAGCAATAGATGCCATTACCAGCATCAACACCAGGATGGGGGCAACGGCTTTCAGTGCGCCGACGAACAAAGTACCTAACAGACCAACAGCTTCCGCCGCGGGTTTTGAGATCCATGCCAGAAGAATCCCCAGAATAAGGCCGGCCAGGATTTGTTTTACCAGGCTGCCATGAGCCAGACGCCGGAATAGCCCCGGTGAATGTTGCGTAGTCATTTTTCGATCCTTTCATTGTGTTGTCGCACATCCCTGGTGCGTTCTGTCGACGCATCTTTCAGGATGTAACAAAGTGTTTGCAAGGTCGAGTATAAGGAAAGTTACAGCTTCGGGAAGCGAAATATGCTGGATTTTAAAGAGAAGTCATATTTCGCAACTTAATGGTTACATTTGTTTGACATGAAAATAAAGCCCAACGTGCGGCTTCCAGACTGATGACAACGTCAAAAAAGTACTCGGTCAGTCCCCTCGCCCCTTTTGGGGAGAGGGAGAAAACGGTGCTCATGTTGATGACAGAGTACACGGCTTAGGCAGATTAAAAATTATTCTACCCGCTGCTTATCATGCCGATAATTCACCCAGGCGTTGATAATAAACGTCATCACCAGAATGCCAAACACCACGCCCAGCGAGACAGCGATCGGAATATGGTAGAAGTCGACAATCAGCATCTTGATACCGATAAACACCAGAATCACCGCCAGACCATATTTGAGCATCGAGAAACGCTCTGCCACACCTGCCAGCAGGAAATACATCGCACGCAGGCCGAGGATCGCAAACAGGTTTGAGGTCAGCACAATAAACGGATCGGTGGTTACGGCGAAGATAGCCGGAATACTATCCACGGCGAAAATCACGTCGCTCAACTCCACCAGAATCAGCACCAGCATCAGCGGCGTGGCATACAACAAACCATTCTTACGCACAAAGAAATGCTCGTTGTCGATGGTGTCGGTCATGCGCAAATGACCGCGTAGCCAGCGCACCAGCGGCTTGTCGCCAATGCCTGATTCATCTTCATGGGCGAGCGCCATCTTCACGCCGGTAAACAGCAGGAAGGCACCGAAGATATACAAGATCCAGTCGAACTGTGAAATCAGCCAGCTACCAGTGAAGATCATGATGGTACGCAGAACAATCGCCCCGAGTACGCCATACACCAGCACGCGGCGTTGTAATGCCGCCGGAACAGAGAAATAGCTGAACAACATCAGCCAGACAAAGACGTTATCGACCGCCAGCGATTTCTCAATCAGATAACCCGTGAGAAAGGCCAGTGCCTGTGGATCGGCAACGGCGCGACCTTCGGTTTGCACCAGATACCACCAGAAAGCGGCGTTAAACAGTAACGACAGCGTCACCCAGACCAGCGACCAGGCCGCAGCCTGTTTCATGGTCATGGCATGTGCCCCACGACGCCCCTGCAACAACAGGTCGATAGCCAGCATAATGGTGACAACAACAGCGAATCCGCCCCATAGCAACGGCGTGCCGACAGTATTCATAGAAGTTCCTTACACATAAAAAAACGGCCAACGTCGGAAGACATCAGCCGCTGCTTTTTATGCATAGACCTCGCCTTCCGGCAAGGTCTCACTTACAACAAAAAAGGAATACGTCTGCGTATTCCTTTCGGGTTGCCCGGTGACCGGATGTGGTTTTTCACACATCGTAATGACGATCGACCGACAATGAAGTTACTCCCCTTTGCAGGTAACAAAGTATGACAGACCATTCAGTCAGTCAATGGTCTGTTACATACCTTTTACACTGTTTTACTTTGGCAATTATAGTTTTACGTTATCTGCCGGAAAAATCACCCCAGTCTGGCGGCGGATCTCAGTCAGCAGTTTGGCGGTGATACGACTGACCGCCAGCCCTGGATGATTCACCAGATGCTCATCCACCAGGGTAGCGAACAGCTCTGCTTCGTAGAGCATGGTATTAATATGCTGTGGCTGGGTGAGATCCTGCATCTGGCTGCCACGCGGTACAAAGCAAACTTTCTGGCATTCAGACAGTTTTTCAATCACCAGCGATCCCGCTTCGCCCTGAATCTCGCTTGCCAGGACAGAATCGCTCACTTTTGAGTGCTGCAACGTAACGCTGAAATCACCGTAATCCATCACCACCACGCCGTGGGCATCTACACCGCTTGCCAGCAAACTGGCGGTTGCCTGCACGCTTTTCGGTTCACCGAATAATGCCACCGCCGACGCCAGGCAGTAAAAGCCGATATCCATAATTGAACCGTTAGAGAATGTCGGATTAAAGGTGTTGGGATTCTCTCCGTCCAGGTAACGCTGATACCGCGAGGAATACTGGCAATAGTTGAAAAAGACTTTACGCAGTTTGCCGACTTTCGGCAGCGCCTGGCGCAGCAAATGAAAGTTCGGCAGGTAGGCCGTTTTAAATGCCTCAAACAGCACCACCTGATTTTCCCGCGCACAGGCAATGGCGGCATCCACTTCCGCCAGATTTGACGCCAGCGGTTTCTCGCAAATCACATGAATTTTGTGACTAAGGAAAAGTTGTGTCTGGGAAAAGTGCAGGGAATTCGGGCTGGCAATATACACCGCGTCAATGGCATCGCTTTCTGCCATCGCTTCCAGCGACGTAAACAGATGCTCGACAGAAAAATCATTGGCGAAGTGCTGGGCCTGTTCAAGACTGCGGGAATAAACGGCGGTTAACTTGTATTTACCGCTCTCATGGGCGGCCTCGACGAACTGGCGAGTGATCCAGTTCGTACCAATCACAGCGAAACGTATCATAACGCGTGGATACTCCATAAAGGGATTCTCTCGTCACTGTAGCACGCCTTTTTTATCTTCGACGTGCGCAGATACGCATTATTCTTTCGCCGGACAGCCATGCTCACTAAACGGCCCAATCATAACCAACGGCCCGAGATATTTCGGCTGGCGATGGAGGATTTTCGCATCAATCACCGCGCTGACTCTGGCAAGTTTTTCCCGCAGTTGAGTATATAAACCGTGCTTCATATTGAGGTCTGGCGCGTTAAAACCGATAGCATCGATACCATACTGTTTTGCCAGCCAGATGGCGCGTTGGTTATGAAATTCTTGCGAGATAATGGTGATATGATTTTCACTAAACACCTTGTTGGCACGCACCACCGAATCAAGCGTTGAGAATCCGGCATAGTCGCAGAAGATCACTTTTGCCGGTACGCCTTTAGCGATCAAGGCTTGCTGCATTCCTGACGCTTCATCGTAATTTTTACGTCCATTATCGCCGCTCACCAATAGCCATTTCACTTTTCCGGCGTGGTACAACGCTGCTGCGGTATCAATACGTCGGGTAAAGTAGCGATTACCCGGCCTCGCCCCCAGCAATAAACCCACGTTCCGCGCCGGAACGGCGTTGACATCGCTCCAGGTCAGCTGCTTGCTGGCGTTGACCATAACGCGATCGGCAATAAAAATGGTCGCTCCTGCTATAAGCAACAATAAACAGCCAAGCTTTAGAGTCCGGCGAGAAAAACAAATACGGAGAAGAAGGCGGGCAAAGGCGCGCAGCATGGTCGTTATCCTTAACGAAAGGGGGGAGGTCGATTTTAGGCGCTAAAGGAGGAAAAAATAACGCCTGACATCATTTTCAGATTTTGTCCTGCCCAAGCGACAACTGCGTTAGCCACAGCCGGGTGTCGAACTCAAGCTGGTGGTACTGCGGCTCCATATGGCAGCACAACTGGTAAAACGCTTTGTTATGCTCTTTCTCCTTCAGGTGCGCCAGCTCGTGCACCACGATCATGCGCAAAAACGGTTCCGGCGCGTTGCGAAACACGGTAGCGACGCGGATCTCTGCTTTTGCTTTCAGCTTGCCGCCCTGCACACGCGAAACGGCAGTATGTAATCCGAGCGCGTTTTTCAGCACGTGGATCTTATTGTCATACATCACTTTATTGATCGGCGGGGCATTGCGCAGAAACTGATTTTTAAGATCCTGGGTATATTGCCAGAGGGCTTTATCGGTGGCGTAGTCGTGTGTTCCCGGATAACGTTTTGCCAGCACATCGCCCAGACGCTGTTCGTTAATCAGCGTTCGCACCTGGGAAAGTAGCTGCTCGGGATAACCCTGAAGATAAGTAAGATTGCTCATAACCGCCCACGAAAAAGAGAAAAAGGGTATACTCACGCACCCTTTTCAGGGGCAACGTCGAAATTTTATCATTCAGGAGGGCCGATGAGCCACTTAGACAACGGTTTCCGTTCACTGACACTACAACGTTTTCCGGCGACGGATGACGTTAACCCGCTACAGGCGTGGGAAGCGGCGGATGAATATTTGCTGCAACAGTTGGACGACACAGAAATCCGCGGCCCGGTGTTGATCCTGAATGATGCCTTTGGTGCGTTAAGTTGTGCGCTGGCGGAACATAAGCCGTACAGCATTGGCGACTCATACATCAGTGAACTGGCCACGCGCGAGAATTTACGCCTCAACGGGATTGATGAATCGAGCGTGAAGTTTCTCGACAGCACCGCCGACTACCCGCAACAGCCGGGCGTGGTACTGATCAAAGTACCGAAAACACTGGCATTGCTGGAACAACAACTGCGTGCGCTGCGCAAAGTGGTCACGCCGGATACACGTATTATTGCCGGTGCCAAAGCCCGTGACATCCACACTTCCACGCTGGAACTGTTCGAAAAAGTGCTCGGCCCGACTACCACCACGCTGGCATGGAAGAAGGCACGCTTAATTAACTGTACTTTCAACGAGCCGCCGCTGGCCGATGCGCCGCAGACCGTTAGCTGGAAACTGGAAGGTACTGACTGGACTATCCACAACCATGCGAATGTCTTCTCCCGCACCGGGCTGGATATTGGCGCGCGCTTCTTTATGCAACATCTGCCAGAGAATCTCGAGGGTGAGATTGTCGATCTCGGCTGCGGTAATGGCGTTATTGGTCTGACGCTGCTTGATAAAAACCCGCAGGCGAAAGTGGTGTTTGTCGATGAATCGCCGATGGCGGTTGCTTCCAGCCGTTTGAACGTTGAAACCAACATGCCCGAGGCGTTGGATCGCTGCGAGTTTATGATCAACAACGCGCTCTCCGGCGTGGAGCCTTTCCGTTTTAATGCTGTGCTCTGCAACCCGCCGTTTCATCAGCAACATGCGCTGACCGATAACGTCGCCTGGGAGATGTTCCACCATGCCCGCCGCTGCCTCCATAAACTGAAGAAGATTTTCGGCAACTGCACCACCATCGCCACGAATAATAAATTTGTGGTGCTGAAAGCAGTGAAGCTGGGGCGTCGTCGGTAAGATTGGCAGCTACCTGCCAGATAAGGCGTAAACGCCTTATCTGGCATACGTTCAGCACATTACCCCCAGGTCGGATAAGACGCGGCAAGCGTCGCATCCGGCACTTCAATGCACAATTTAAATCTCCAGCGCCAGCCGTGTTCCCTGGGCAATTGCCCGTCGTGCGTCCAGCTCCATAGCTACATCGCAGCCGCCAATTAAATGCACAGTTTTCCCGCTATCAATCAGCGGTTGCGCCAATGCGCGGTTTGGCTCTTGCCCTGCGCAGATCACCACATTGTCCACTGCTAATACCTGCGTTTCGCCGTTGATCACCACATGCAGCCCGTCATCGTCAATCTTCTGATAACTTACGCCTGGGATCATTTTCACACCGCGCGAGAGCAGGGTGGTGCGATGGATCCAGCCGGTGGTTTTGCCTAACCCCTGTCCCGGTTTGCTGGCTTTGCGCTGGAGCATCACAATCTGCCGTGGGCTACGCGGGATCTGCATTCCCTGCGGGCTTAAGCCACCAGCCTGTTGCAGGCTGCTGTCGATCCCCCATTCATTACAGAACCCGGCGATATTCTGGCTGGTGGATTCGCCCGGCTGACTTAAATACATCGCCGTATCAAAACCAATCCCGCCACAACCGATGATGGCAACTTTGTTGCCTACCTGCGCTTTGTCGCGCAGTACGTCGAGATAACTCAACACCTTCGGATGATCGATCCCGTCGATGGGCGGAATGCGCGGTACGATCCCACTGGCGAGGATCGTTTCATCGAACGCCTTTAACTGATCTGCGGTCACGGTGTGATTAAGTTTCAGTGTCACACCCGTCACTTCGATCATCCGGCGGTAATAGCGCAGCGTTTCGTAAAACTCCTCTTTGCCGGGGATCTGTTTGGCGATATTAAACTGCCCGCCGATCTCGCTGTGCGCATCAAACAATGTTACCTGATGCCCACGCGCCGCCGCGTTAATGGCAAACGCCAGCCCAGCAGGTCCCGCACCGACCACCGCCAGATTTTTTTTCTGCACGGCCGGAAGGATTGGCATTTTGGTTTCATGGCAGGCGCGAGGATTCACCAGGCACGAGGTGACTTTGCCAACGAAGATCTGATCGAGACAGGCCTGGTTGCAGCCAATACAAGTGTTGATCTCATCGGCTCGTCCCGATTGCGCTTTTGACAGCAGCTCCGCATCAGCGAGAAACGGTCGCGCCATCGATACCATGTCCGCATCACCGCGCGAGAGAATGTCGTCGGCAACCTGCGGATCGTTAATCCGGTTGGTGGTCACCAGCGGCAGCGAAACGTGGCCTTTCAGTTTGCGCGTGACCCAGCTAAATGCGCCGCGCGGCACGGGCGTGGCAATGGTCGGAATACGTGCTTCATGCCAGCCAATGCCGGTGTTGATAATCGTTGCGCCCGCCGCTTCAATGGCCTGCGCCAGCTCTACCGTTTCGGCAAAAGTACCGCCGCCTTCGACCAGGTCGAGCATCGACAAACGGTAGATAATAATGAAGTCGTTGCCGACACGTTCGCGCACCGCACCCACTACTTCTACGGCAAACCGCATCCGGTTGCGGTAATCGCCGCCCCACTGGTCACTACGCTGATTGGTGCGCAGCGTCAGAAATTCGTTGATCAAATACCCTTCGGACCCCATCACCTCTACACCGTCGTATCCTGCCTCCCGTGCCAATTGCGCGCAGTGGGCGAAATCGTCGATCAGTTGCAGGATCTCTTCATGGGTGAGTTCGTGAGGAACGAAACGGTTGATGGGGGCCTGCAATGCGGAGGGTGCGACCAGATGCGGTTGGTAGCTGTAGCGCCCGGTATGCAAAATTTGCAGGGCGATTTTGCCGCCTTCCTGATGTACGGCTTCGGTAATGGTGCGATGGTGTGGGATCTGGTTGGCGTCATTGAGCATTGCACCGCCTTCCATGCCAACGCCTGTTAAATCTGGTGCGATACCGCCGCTGACAATCAACGCCACGCCGTGACGGGCGCGTTCGGCATAAAACGCTGCCAGCCGTTCAGCGCCGTCCGGGTATTCCTCCAGCCCGGTGTGCATTGAGCCCATCAACACGCGGTTTTTTAACGTGGTAAAACCTAAATCCAGCGGGGCAAACAGCGACGGATAGCTCATAAAATTGTCCAGTATGTAAAATAATTGTTATGTGGTCGGATGAGTTCTAATTTAGCCGTCGCCGGAGAAAAGGGAAAAGGGGAGTGCGGGGTTTGTGATGGGATTCAAAAAGAATACGCCCGTTCGTCATGCCGGACGGCGGTAATACAGTCGTCCGGCATCGGGAAAAATTACTGCTTACGGAAAAAATCGTTATACAACATATACAAATGCGCGGCACTCCAGGAGAAATTTGGTGCGCCTTGCTGTGCGCCAGTCAGCGGGTTGTAATTCTCCTGAATTGGGCCATCGGCGGTTAATCCTTTGGCATGCTGGAAGAACGTATCCGCCAGTTTCAGGGCATCATCACGATAACCGTAACGCTCCATTCCTTTCAGACCAAACCAGAACTGATCTACCCATACGCGCCCGCGCCAGTAGATATCAGCGCCAAAAGCCGGGTTGGTTAACGCTGCCGTTCCCAGCGGTACAAAGGTGTTGAACTCTTTAGGATCGAGCATCACCTTCACCACCGCGTCGGCGTTGGCCTGCGTTGCCGCACCGTTAAACAGCGGCGACCAGCCTTCTGGCCCTTTACCGCGCTCAACAATCGGTTTGCCCGCGCAGCCGTTCGCCAGCGGTTTATCTTCAATACGCACGTCATAGTAGAACTGTGTAGTCGGGTCGAACATACAAGTGTTGATGTAGTCCGCGAGCTGTTGTGCTAACTGACGATAGCGTTTGGCCTCTTCCGGCTTACCGAGAATCGTCGCCATCTCCGCCAGATAATGGTTATCGCTGTACATATAGCTGGCCTGATCCACCGACTCCTGCAATAGCGAGTAGCCCAGCAACGTTCCGTCCTGACTGCGGTTCTCGGCGAATTTCACCGTCCAGTCGCTACGTTTGCCGCCGTTAGCGACATATTTATCCAACTGTTCCTTGTCGATAAACCCAAAAACGGCGGCATCATCACGACCCGATTCCCACGACGCGGCAACCTGTGCCGGAATTTCCAGACTGTCGTACTGGCCTTTCTCCACCACGCGGGCGTAGTTGTTCAGCCCAGACCGCGTCTCTTCTTTGTCGCCTTTTTTCACCGTAAACAGCATCTCGCCGCTCTCGGTGTTGTGGGCTTTGTCGCGGGTCGCGCCATATTCCGGCACGCCGTTGCCGTTATGATCGCGGTTACGTAACCACCAGTCGTGATAGGCCACCAGTTTCGGGTACATCTCTGCCAGCCAGGTTTTATCCTGGGTGACGTTGTACACTTCCATCACCGACCAGGCGGCAAGGCTGGGCTTGGTATTGCGTTCGTTCCAGTTGCCGCCATCGCCGCCACGCTCGGGGCTAAGGTTCCACGCAATCAGGTCGGGGACAAAGCCCACATCCTGCGGACGCACGCTGTCGCCTGGCTGGATCTGCCAGGAGAAGACCGCGCGGATATTCTCTTTGGCGATATCCGGATTGAAATGCGCCATCGCAAACGCCTGCTTCCAGGTATCCCACGGCCAGGTCTGATTGCCGGAGAACCAGCGCCCGGTCACCGACGGCGTGACGGTGTTATATTTCACCGCACCGCCCGGCGATCGCCAGTTACCGTTGAGCGTTTCGATGGCTTTCACCGCGACGCGCGTCTGTTCCGGCGTCGCATCCGGATTGGTTAACCCTTTCTTCAGATACTCTTCCCAGCGTTGCTGCGAGGCGGTGAGATAAAACGCCGGACGCGCCAGAATATCGCGGATCTGCATTTGCTCTTTGCTAACTTCCTGAGCGGTCAGCAGATGGGAGTAGGTGGTATAGAGCGTCGTCGAACCGTTGATATGCGCCTTACTGGTAAAGCGATTGCCGTTGATTTCAGTCTGCACTGGCAGGGATTTATGCACCTGATATTCTGATTCACCGGAGGTCAGCAGATCCCAGGTGGCGCGCACTTTGCCAAAGGTGACTTTCAGGCCATCACGGGTGGCGCTGATTTTGCGCTGATAGTCAGGGTATTCGCCAGCAATGGTTTTATCGGAAAGCGGTTTCCCTTCTTTCGCTTCCAGTTTTTCCAGCAGTTCGCCATCCCACACCAGATCCAGCGGTTTATCGCTGGTGATTTTGGTTTCCAGTAGTGATGTGCGCGGCGTGGCGAAGCGCAGAATCATTTCGACCTGTACATCTTTCGATATCAACTTTTGCACCAGCGCGCCGGGAATACTGTATGCCTCCAGCGTGAAATCGACTTTCTTGCCGTCTTGCCAGACGGTCAGGCGATCGAAATTGCTGGCCATAAAGTTGATGTACTCTTCCGTCAGCAGCGCAACGCCTGGAAAACCGCCCATGGTGTTAGGGCCGTCTGGCAACAGATGACCATGCCAGGCTCCGAGATCGAAAAACGGATTAAAACGCTGGTGATCGTCGTAATCGTAATCCTTCATGTACTGCGGCGCGCCAGTACGGTTAATCACGTTTTTATAATTGTCGGCGTTAGCGGCATGGGCGGAAAAGCTCATCAGCAGAGCACAGGCTACTGGCGTTAAAATGGTTTTTATTTTCATGAGATTACTGTCCTTATTACCAGTAAAAATATTGCATCAGGAAGAGTTGGTCGCTGGGATCGTGAGAGGCATTTTTCATGTAGAAGCGGCTATCAAAAGCCGTTGCGAAACGTCCGCCGCCGTATTCGTACCAGATACCAAACTGCATGAAAGAGGTGGTTTCATCGTCAGCGTGGTCAGGGCGATGTTTGGCGTAGGTGTAAGCGGTGGAGAGATAAACGCCCTTTAACGCTTCATACATGGCGCTCACCATCATCCCGCTTTCACTTCCCGATACGTCCAGCCCGTCGGCGCGTCCGGTATGGTGCCAGGCGCGAGCGGCAAAGTTAGGGGTAAGCAGGCCCGTGAGATAGAGTTGGCCTGTGCCGTCGGTGATTTCCAGACCGTTCATCCAGGTGATACCTTCTGCAAGGTCATACTGGATGTAACCGTTCATCATTGCCGGATAGGTGTATTTGTCGTCGTAGCGATCGTACTTGCCAAAATGTAGCCAGGCTTTGCTTTCGTCATGATGTCCGGCAGGTGTGGCGGTAACGCTATAACGAAAGTTGCCGCTTAAGTTCTGTACCTTCAGCGCAGTCATAATGTCGCGGGTATTGGGAATGACGTAGCCCAGATCGGGCGTGAAATCGCCCCACCATTGCAGGTCATCCAGCGAGGAATCCTGACGCAGACTGAGCATGATTTCGGTGCCATCATTGGTACGATAACCGCCATAGAAACGGTTAATCCCACCTTCGAAACCACCCCAGCTATGGTCAGGCACCCAGGCATTACCGTCGTGGTCGGCCTGCACGGTCCAGCCTTCGCCGTAAATCAGGCCGAACCAGGAGCCGTACTTCATCTCCAGGCCACCTTCAATATAGGTGCCGTCGCTGTATTTATGTTTATTCTCACCCTCTAAATCCATATACCCACCAACCCCTAATTCGCCGTAAAAACGAAATGAAGGAGAAGATGTCGAGGTCATTGCGGGGGTTTTTGTGTCGTCATGTTCTGCCGGACGTGCTTCATCAGCGGTCACAGAAAAGGCGTAGCAAAACGGCAGCGCAAGTAATGCTCTGCATGGTGCAGTGATTAATTTCATTGTGTTAATCCATGAGCTAAAGAAAAAGT
>OKOP01000363.1_pt1 | contig 11720 bp, 12 predicted proteins | sample 1612641 | NCBI WGS metagenome assembly OKOP01 (sample SAMN04436810, study PRJEB24849) | human gut metagenome | biome: human gut; feature: NICU; material: stool | host: Homo sapiens | place: USA: Saint Louis, MO | collected 2011-08-20
CTACCCGTTTCCACCGCCTCGCCCTGATACATCACCAGTACCCGATCGGCAATCTTCGTTAAACGATGCCGCCAGTACGCCGACCAGCGCGGTGAGTGCGATCAGCATCACCACAACCACAATCGTAATGGCAACGGGGCGTTGTACCCCCCGACGAATAAACCAGGTGACGAGCGGGTTGAGAACGATGGCAAAAAACAGCGCCAGTAATAGCTGCACAATGATATCTGCCGCTGCGTGAATGCCCGCGAGGATCACTACCAGCGAGGCCAACTTGAGCAGAATGTGCATGCCCGTTTTATCGGGTTGAGGGGTTTCCATTGGGGCTTCCTTGTGACTTTTTGTATTAAGTGTAGCGGGAGTCACGCCAGCAATATTCTGATTCTTACTGCTGTTTTTCACGTCAGCACATGGTAAAAATGAAACACTGTTGTAAAAATGTGGTGATCCTCATGCCCGAACCCGTAGCCGAACCCGCGCTAAACGGATTGCGCCTGAATTTGCGCATTGTCTCCATTGTCATGTTTAACTTCGCCAGCTACCTCACCATCGGGTTGCCGCTCGCTGTATTACCGGGCTATGTCCATGATGTAATGGGATTTAGTGCTTTCTGGGCAGGATTGGTTATCAGCCTGCAATATTTCGCCACCTTGCTGAGCCGTCCTCATGCCGGACGTTACGCCGATTTGCTGGGACCCAAAAAGATTGTCGTCTTCGGTTTATGCGGCTGCTTTTTGAGCGGTCTGGAATATCTGACGGCAGGATTAACCGCCAGTCTGCCCGTCATCAGCCTGTTATTACTGTGCCTGGGGCGCGTAATCCTTGGGATTGGACAAAGTTTTGCCGGAACGGGATCGACCCTGTGGGGCGTTGGCGTGGTTGGTTCGCTACATATCGGGCGGGTGATTTCGTGGAACGGTATTGTCACTTACGGGGCGATGGCGATGGGTGCGCCGTTAGGTGTCGTGTTTTATCACTGGGGCGGATTGCAGGCGTTAGCGTTAATCATTATGGGCGTGGCACTGGTAGCCATTTTGTTGGCGATCCCGCGTCCGACGGTAAAAGCCAGTAAAGGCAAACCGCTGCCGTTTCGTGCGGTGCTTGGGCGCGTCTGGCTGTACGGTATGGCGCTGGCACTGGCTTCCGCCGGATTTGGCGTTATCGCCACCTTTATCACGCTGTTTTATGACGCTAAAGGTTGGGACGGTGCGGCTTTCGCGCTGACGCTGTTTAGCTGTGCGTTTGTCGGTACGCGTTTGTTATTCCCTAACGGCATTAACCGTATCGGCGGCTTAAACGTGGCGATGATTTGCTTTAGCGTTGAGATAATCGGCCTGCTACTGGTTGGCGTGGCGACTATGCCGTGGATGGCGAAAATCGGCGTCTTACTGGCGGGGGCGGGGTTTTCGCTGGTGTTCCCTGCATTGGGCGTAGTGGCGGTAAAAGCGGTTCCGCAGCAAAATCAGGGGGCGGCGCTGGCAACTTACACCGTATTTATGGATTTATCGCTTGGCGTGACCGGACCACTGGCTGGGCTGGTGATGAGTTGGGCGGGCGTTCCGGTGATTTATCTGGCGGCGGCGGGACTGGTTGCAATCGCGTTATTACTGACGTGGCGATTAAAAAAACGGCCCCCGGTGGAAATACCTGAGGCCGCCTCATCATCTTAAAACTTACTGAATAACCAGCGTATTAATGATGTTTTCTGCGGTGGTCTGTGCTTTTTGCTGATTGTCAGCGGGCAGCGTAATTTGCATGGTTAGCAGTTGATTACCCACGTTACCCAGAATAACGGAAGAGTACGCCGTCTGGCCTTTCGCGGAGATAATGCTGTCTAACTGCTGCATTTTGTGACCTTTCAGCTCAATGGCTTTATTGGTTACCACTTGCAGCTGCGGATCGCGGCTACGTTGCTGATCTTCCAGACGCTTCGCCAGCACCGCCAGATCTTCTTTCGGATCATCGCCCATGATGACGATGACTGCTTTCTGCCCGGTGGCGTCGGACCAGACATGCATGTTATTGGCCTGCGTTCCCAGCTTACCGCTCTGGTCGGTCATATCCGCTGGCAGCGAGAAACTTAACTTGCCATCAAGCAGGTTGACGGGATTCCCGGTCGCGTTACTTTCTGCGACCGAACCCTGCGCCGTAGCGTTAGTGTCTTTATCATCACAGGCCGCAAGCCCCATAACCAGCAGGCCAATTCCGACATATTTAACCAGATTGCGCATTGACTTCTTCCTTTCGATAAACGGCCATAACGGCTCATTCATCCATCTTATCACAACTCTGATAACGAACCTTTAACTCGCCTGCAAAGCGTTGATTTCGGATTTATCTGCCAGTCTTTTCAACAGCATATTGAGTAGTACGCCATACATTGGCAGGAAGAAAACGATACTGATTAACACTTTGAAACAGTAATCGACCAGCGCGATTTCCATCCAGTGTTCAGCCATAAAGGCATCCGGGCTACGCCAGAAGGCAATGAAGAAGAAGGCCAGCGTGTCGCTGACGTTACCGAACAGTGTGGACGCTGTCGGTGCCAGCCACCAGTGACGACTCTGACGCAGGCGGTTAAAAACGTGCACGTCGAGGATCTGCCCCAGCGCGTAGGCCATGAAACTGGCGGTGGCGATACGGGCGACAAACAGGTTGAAGTGGGCGAGCGCGCCGAATCCTTGCCATGACCCCATATAAAACAGCGATGAGATGACGTAGGAGATCAGCAATGCGGGGATCATTACCGCAAAGATGATGCGACGAGCCAGCGGCGCGCCAAAAATACGCACGGTCAGGTCAGTAGCGAGAAAGATAAACGGAAAGCTAAACGCGCCCCAGGTGGTATGAAAACCAAAAATGGAGACCGGAAGCTGAACCAGATAGTTACTGGAGGTGATCACCAGAAGATGAAATAACGATAACCAGAACAACGCCTTATAGCGTTGCGTTTGCGAGAAAACGTTCATATTGTACCTTTTTGATTAACCATTGGGGTGAGGGAACCCAATACGTACGACACGTCTGTTACCTTAACATAATAACGTGCTGACCCTTTTTTCGAGCCGCCGCATGATACTGCTTTACGTTGACAATGCAATGGTTAATTTTCACGCAATCGTTAACCTGGTTTGCTTACGGACTCACAGGGCGTAAACTAGCGCCGTTTTTTTATGTGATGAGAAGAAAATGACCGATCTCTTTTCCAGCCCTGACCACACACTCGACGCGCTTGGCCTGCGCTGCCCGGAACCAGTAATGATGGTGCGCAAAACTGTGCGCAATATGCAGCCAGGTGAAACGTTGCTGATTATTGCTGACGATCCGGCGACGACACGCGATATTCCTGGGTTTTGTACCTTTATGGAACACGAACTGGTTGCGAAAGAGACCGATGGACTGCCTTATCGTTATTTGATTCGTAAAGGCGGTTGATGGGGGAAGATTGGCTTCGATGCCGCCTTTTGCCCTCACCCTAACCCTCTCCCCAGAGGAGCGAGGGGACCGATCGCGCTCAATGTTGCTGCTTGAAACCGGTTTGTAGGCCGGATAAGGCGTTCAAGCTGCATCTGGCGATACGGTGCACAATGCCTGATGCGACGCTGTCGCGTCTTATCATGCCTACGAGTTCGATGCTCTGTGTAGGCCGGATAAGGTGTTCACGCCGCATCCGGCATTGTTGGACCGTAGACTGATAGCCTCTTTATTTCCTGCGCAATAACCGTAACGCATTCGCCGTCACCAGCACCGTCGCACCCGTATCTGCCAGCACTGCCAGCCATAGTCCGGTCATCCCTAACAGCGTGGTGACGAGGAAAACGCCTTTCAGCCCCAGCGCAATGGTGATGTTCTGGCGGATATTGGCGTGAGTGGCGCGTGCCAGTTCAATCATTTGCACCAGGCCGCGCAGGTGGTTATGGGTTAATGCTGCATCTGCGGTTTCCAGGGCCACGTCCGTGCCACTGCCCATTGCAATCCCGATGGCGGCAGCTTTCATCGCTGGCGCGTCGTTAATACCGTCGCCGACCATCGCCAGCGGCGCATGTTGATTCAGCTCGGTCACCGCTTTAACTTTATCTTCCGGCAAGAGGCCCGCTTTAAATTCCAGCCCCAGTTCCCCGGCGATTGCCGCTGCTGCGCGTGGATTATCGCCGGTGAGGATCACCCCTTTGACACCCAGCGCGTTCAGTTCACTGATAGCAGTTGCAGCATCGGCGCGCAAGGTATCCTGCAACGCAATGACACCCAGCACGTCATCATTACGTACTACCAGCACTACCGTTTGCCCGGCGCTTTCCAGTTCATTAATCAAACCAGCAAATGCATCAGCAGGATGTTTTCCGGCAGCGCATATCAACACGCGCTCACCGTTAACCTGCGCTTCAATGCCAGACCCGACCAGCGCCCGCTGTGATTGGGCGGTGGGAATGGCGAGTTCAGCAACCTGTGCTTCGCGCACAATGGCCTGTGCCAGTGGATGCGTCGCGCCTTGCTCGACCGCCGCCGCCAGTGTCAGCAGTTCAGATTCACTAATACCCGTTGCCGGATGAATCGCGGTAACGCGCGGTTTACCGACGGTCAGCGTACCGGTTTTATCAAACGCCACCTGGGTAACACGACCCAGCTGCTCCAGCGCCGCGCCGCCTTTAATCAACGCCCCACGACGCGCTGCTGCCGCCAGCCCGGAGGTAATCGCCGCGGGCGTGGAGATAACTAACGCACACGGGCAGCCAATCAGCAGCAGCGTCAGCCCTTTATAAATCCACTCCTGCCAGCTGGCGGCAAACAGCAGTGGTGGCACCAGCGTCACCAGCAGAGCGACGGCCATAATCGCGGGCGTATAGATACGGCTGAAACGGTCGATAAACCGCTCAATGGGTGCGCGACGCTCTTCGGCTTCTTCGATCAGTTTCAGAATCCGGTCAATGGCGCTGGCACCCGGTTCTGACAGCACTTCCAGCGTTACCAGACGGTCTACGCTGGTGGCACCAGCAGGGACTTTATCGCCCGTTGCGCGCTCCACCGGAATGGATTCGCCGGTCAGGGCGCTTTCATCAAAACTGGCAAACGGTGAGAGCAGTTTACCGTCGGCAGGCAAACGTCCACCTGCGGCGACTTCAATCACATCGCCAGGGCGCAGGCTGTTAATCGCCACCTCTTCACGCTCACCGTTACGCAGGCGCGTGGCGGTTTCTGGTTTCAGCGCCATTAACGCGCTAACGCCCTGACGCGCGCGGCTGGCGGCCCAGCCTTCCAGTCGTTCACCAATCAAAAACAGCAGCAACACCATCGCAGCTTCAGCCGTTGCGCCAATAAACAGTGCACCAATAGCGGCTATGCTCATTAAGGTTTCAATGGCGAAGTAGCTGCCAGATTTGATCAGCCGTAATGCCTGACGAGCAATTGGGTACAGCCCAACCAGCGTGGTCGCGATAAACGCCAGTTGACCAAACGGATGATTGAACTGCTCCAGCCCCCAACTGATTGCCATCATCACGATAAGCGTAATCAGCGGCAGATTCTCTTTCAGGCGTGATTCTTGTGGTTCGTCGGAGGCCTGTTCATCGCGCAGGGAATAGCCCGCTTTTTGCACCGCAGATTCAACTTGTGCCCGGATGTCATTGTCGGCATCCACCACCAGTTTTTCGGTGGCGAACAACACCTGTACCTGATTCACGCCTGCAAGCTGGCGCACGGCATTTTCCACTTTGCGCGCACAGGCGGCGCAGTCCATACCGCTGACTTTCCAGCTATAGCGGGTGCCGGAGACGTTTTCAGAGAGAGTTGGCGTGCTGGAACATGCGCCGTCGCAGCAACAGTCGTTGGTGTTCTGTACCGTAGTTAGCGGTTTGAACGCAGCAAATTGAGGGGCTTTCTTGCCGTGATTGTCAGGAGTCGACATGGCATCCTCCGGTTAAGTTTTTTCTCATTAACCGAAGGATACACTCTGGAGTCGACTCCAGAGTCAAGTTTTATCAGAGATACAGCGAGCGGACGATGAGGAAGTGACCAGCAAAGTAGCAGGCCGCGGCAATGGCGTTATCCGCACGGAAGCGTCGGCGATAGTGACTACCCAGCCAGACAAAGTTACTGATAAACAGCAACGAAGCGCCGACAAACGCAGAGAGCGCCGGAGCGGTCGGACGGAAGAACCACAGTTCACCTGCCAGCCACACCATCACCAGCGTCATGCCGATAAACGTGCAGATAGGCCAACGATACTCTTCCAGACGCGTCCAGATAATCGCCAGTAACAGCGCGCCCAGAACCAGCAGCACCAACGGCAGAGGCCAGAAGAAGGAGAGCGTCATCTGACTGGCGAAATAGATGGTGTACAGCAGGTGCGAGAGGAAAAACGCGCCGATGGCGTACATCAGACGTTGACGTGGCAACAGGGTTAGCGTATCGCCCAGCAGTGAGGCACACAGCCCCGCCAGCACCAGATAGCTAATGGCGTCGAACATCGGCGCTTGCCAGGCCAGCAACAGCAGGAGAAGAAGGGTTAACGGTTTAAACACCCAGCGTTGCCAGGTTGGCCCACGATACGATGCATCCACAGATAGCCATGCGGAAAGACAGACAGCGATAAACGACCAAAGCATCTTAGTTCCTTGAATTCGTTATTTTTTCGTAAGCGGAATGCCTACGGTCTTGCTTCCAGTTTAGTGGCGAGGGTGGACGGATGACAACACCATAACTGGCAGGGTATGCTTATTTCCGCATTTTCCGATGAGGGATAAAGATGAGTAAACCACCTCTTTTCTTTATTGTTATCATTGGCTTAATCATCGTCGCCGCATCGTTTCGTTTTATGCAACAACGACGGGAAAAAGCTGATAATGATATGGCACCGCTCCAGCAAAAGCTGGTGGTGGTGAGCAACAAGCGGGAAAAACCGATTAACGATCGCCGTTCGCGCCAGCAGGAAGTGACTCCGGCAGGCACCAGTATGCGCTATGAGGCAAGCTTCAAACCGCAAAGCGGAGGAATGGAGCAGACGTTTCGCCTCGACGCCCAGCAGTACCACGCCCTGACAGTGGGTGATAAAGGTACGCTGAGCTATAAAGGAACGCGCTTTGTCAGCTTTGTAGGCGAACAATAAGGTTATTTTTTAACTTTAAATTTCTTCTGCCAGACCAGCAGTTCAAACACGCCGAAAAGGAAAATCCGCACCTTTTCGGCGGTGGTCATCTGCGGGCCATCTTTCGGTAAAGTGGATTTCAATAGCGCCAGCTGCATACCATGCATCAGCACGGTAAAAATCAGCGCCACGTTAACGAAAATATTCAGCGGGCGTGGGAAGGGATGCACCAGGTTGAGGATTAAAAATCCCCAAACACAGAGCATTAACAAACGACCAATATTAATCAGCATCACTTTCTCCTTGTGCTTCGCGTTGATACAGCCGATAAGCCACCTGACCCGCCACTTTTTCCCGATGTAATGACCAGTTTGCCGGAACAGTGGGCAGACCGTTTTCGACTTCGCTTTCGACATAAATCAGGGCTTCGTCAGCCAGCCAGCCGTTATCTTCCAGTAAATTTATCGTCTCTTCTAACAAGCCACGGCGGAACGGTGGATCGACAAACACGATATTATGCGGTGTGCCTTTTTGCGCCAGGAATGACATCGCGTTGCTGTTCACCACGCGTGCATTGCCTGCTTTTAGTGTCGCCAGATTCTTAATTAACTGCTGAGAAACCGCACGATCCATCTCAATCAATGTGGCCCCCGCAGCGTAGCGCGATAACGCTTCCAGCCCCAGCGCGCCGCTCCCGGCGAAGCAATCCAGACATTGGGCGTCAACAATGACCGGAGCCAGCCAGTTAAACAACGTTTCGCGTACGCGGTCGGTGGTGGGGCGCAGACCTGGACTATCAGGAACCGGGAGTTTACGGCCTCGCCACTGCCCGCCAATAATGCGGATTTGGCCGCTGCCGGAATGATTCGGTTTTTTCATGATAAATTGCTCAATCCGCCAGATAACACATACTTGCAGGCGGTGATGTGAATTAAGTTAAGTGATAGACTATTTCATCATTTTTTTAGCTGCTATGTACATAGCGTTAACGCTGTGCCATGAAGCAACAGCGAGGAGTGTAGTCGCAAATGGCGAAAGAAAAAAAACGTGGCTTTTTTTCCTGGCTGGGCTTTGGTCAAAAAGAGCAGACCCCGGAAAAAGAGACAGAAGTTCAGAATGAACAACCAGTTGTAGAAGAAATCGTTCAGGCGCAAGAGCCTGTGAAGGCTTCTGAACACGCCGTTGAAGAGCAGCCGCAGGCGCATACTGAAGCCGAGGCGGAAACTTTTGCTGCCAACGTTGTGGAAGTTACTGAACAGGTTGCTGAAAGTGAAAAAGCGCAGCCTGAAGCGGAAGTCGTTGCACAGCCGGAATCGGTCGTAGAAGAAACGCCGGAGCCAGTGGCTATCGAACGTGAAGAACTGCCGTTGCCGGAAGACGTCAACGCCGAAGCGGTTTCGCCAGAAGAGTGGCAGGCCGAAGCGGAAACCGTAGAGATTGTCGAAGCGGCGGAAGAAGAAGCGGCTAAAGAAGAAATCACCGACGAAGAGCCGGAGGCACAGGCGCTGGCTGCCGAAGTGGCAGAAGAGGCGGTAATGGTGGTTTCTCCGGCAGAAGAAGAGCAGCCGGTGGAAGAAATCGCTCAGGAGCAGGAAAAACCGACCAAAGAAGGTTTCTTCGCGCGCCTGAAACGCAGCCTGTTAAAAACCAAAGAAAATCTCGGTTCCGGATTTATCAGCCTGTTCCGCGGTAAAAAAATCGACGATGATCTGTTTGAAGAGCTGGAAGAACAGCTGTTGATCGCCGATGTGGGCGTGGAAACCACTCGTAAAATTATCACCAATCTGACGGAAGGCGCATCCCGCAAGCAGCTTCGTGATGCCGAGGCGCTCTATGGCCTGCTGAAAGAAGAGATGGGCGAGATTCTGGCGAAAGTCGATGAGCCGCTGAATGTTGAAGGTAAAACGCCGTTCGTGATCCTGATGGTGGGCGTCAACGGTGTGGGTAAAACCACGACGATTGGTAAGCTGGCGCGTCAGTTTGAGCAGCAGGGTAAATCGGTGATGCTGGCGGCAGGCGATACTTTCCGTGCGGCAGCGGTTGAACAGCTTCAGGTCTGGGGGCAGCGCAACAATATTCCGGTGATTGCCCAGCATACCGGTGCGGATTCCGCTTCTGTTATCTTCGACGCCATTCAGGCCGCTAAAGCGCGTAACATCGACGTCCTGATTGCCGATACCGCCGGACGCCTGCAGAACAAATCGCACCTGATGGAAGAGTTGAAGAAAATCGTCCGCGTGATGAAGAAACTCGACGTTGAAGCTCCGCATGAAGTTATGCTGACTATTGATGCCAGCACCGGGCAGAATGGGGTAAGCCAGGCCAAACTGTTCCACGAAGCCGTTGGCTTAACCGGCATCACGCTAACGAAACTGGACGGCACGGCGAAAGGCGGGGTAATTTTCTCGGTGGCTGACCAGTTTGGTATCCCTATCCGCTACATTGGTGTCGGCGAACGTATTGAGGATTTGCGTCCGTTTAAGGCGGACGACTTTATAGAGGCACTTTTTGCCCGAGAGGATTAACAATGATTCGCTTTGAACATGTCAGCAAGGCTTATCTCGGTGGGAGACAGGCGCTGCAGGGCGTTACGTTCCATATGCAGCCGGGTGAGATGGCGTTTCTGACCGGTCATTCCGGCGCAGGGAAAAGTACCCTCCTGAAGCTGATCTGTGGGATTGAGCGGCCCAGCGCCGGGAAAATCTGGTTTAGCGGCCATGACATCACGCGTCTGAAAAACCGTGAAGTTCCGTTTCTGCGCCGCCAGATTGGCATGATTTTCCAGGATCACCATCTACTGATGGACCGTACTGTCTATGATAACGTGGCGATCCCGCTGATTATCGCCGGTGCCAGCGGTGATGACATTCGTCGCCGGGTGTCGGCGGCGCTGGATAAAGTCGGGCTACTGGACAAAGCGAAGAACTTCCCTATTCAGCTTTCCGGCGGTGAACAACAGCGTGTTGGCATTGCCCGCGCGGTGGTGAACAAGCCCGCGGTACTGCTGGCGGATGAACCGACCGGTAACCTGGACGACGCGTTGTCGGAAGGCATTTTACGTCTGTTTGAAGAGTTTAACCGCGTTGGGGTAACCGTATTGATGGCAACGCACGACATCAACCTGATCTCGCGGCGTTCCTATCGCATGCTCACCCTGAGCGATGGTCACTTGCATGGAGGCGTGGGCCATGAATAAGCGCGATGCAATCAATCATATTCGGCAGTTTGGCGGGCGTCTGGATCGCTTCCGTAAATCGGTCGGCGGCTCTGGCGACGGCGGTCGTAACGCGCCAAAACGGGCGAAATCCTCGCCAAAACCGGTAAATCGCAAAACCAACGTTTTCAACGAACAGGTGCGCTATGCCTTCCACGGCGCATTGCAGGATCTGAAAAGCAAACCGTTCGCCACGTTTTTAACGGTGATGGTTATCGCCATCTCCCTGACGCTGCCCAGCGTCTGTTATATGGTGTACAAAAACGTTAACCAGGCGGCGACGCAGTATTATCCGTCACCGCAAATCACTGTTTATCTGCAAAAAACGCTGGATGATGACGCCGCTGCGGGTGTGGTGGCACAGTTACAGGCCGAGCAAGGCGTAGAGAAAGTGAATTATCTTTCTCGTGAAGACGCACTGGGCGAGTTCCGTAACTGGTCTGGTTTTGGTGGTGCGCTGGATATGCTGGAAGAAAACCCGCTTCCGGCAGTGGCGGTGGTGATCCCGAAACTCGATTTTCAGGGGACGGAATCACTGAATACGCTGCGTGATCGTATCACCCAGATCAACGGCATTGACGAAGTGCGGATGGATGACAGCTGGTTTGCCCGTCTGGCGGCGTTAACCGGGCTGGTCGGGCGCGTTTCCGCGATGATCGGCGTGTTGATGGTGGCGGCAGTGTTCCTCGTCATCGGTAACAGTGTGCGCCTGAGTATTTTTGCTCGCCGTGATTCTATTAACGTGCAGAAACTGATTGGTGCGACGGATGGTTTCATCCTGCGTCCGTTCCTGTACGGTGGCGCATTGCTGGGATTTTCTGGCGCATTGTTGTCACTAATTTTGTCAGAAATTCTGGTACTGCGTTTGTCATCGGCGGTTTTCGGAACGAAGTTTGATATCAATGGCTTATCGTTCGATGAATGCCTGCTATTGCTGCTGGTATGCTCGATGATTGGTTGGGTGGCAGCGTGGCTTGCCACGGTACAACATTTACGCCACTTTACGCCGGAATAATAAAAGCGTGTTATACTCTTTCCCTGCAATGGGTTCCGTAGCAGGGAAAGAGACCCCGTTGTCTCTTCCCGGTATTTCATCTCTATGTCACATTTTGTGCGTAATTTATTCACAAGCTTGCATTGAACTTGTGGATAAAATCACGGTCTGATAAAACAGTGAATGATAACCTCGTTGCTCTTAAGCTCTGGCACAGTTGTTGCTACCACTAAAGCGCCAGAAGATATCGATTGAGAGGATTTGAATGACTGACAAAATGCAAAGTTTAGCTTTAGCCCCAGTTGGCAACCTGGATTCCTACATCCGGGCAGCTAACGCGTGGCCGATGTTGTCGGCTGACGAGGAGCGGGCGCTGGCTGAAAAGCTGCATTACCAGGGCGATCTGGAAGCAGCTAAAACGCTGATCCTGT
>OKOP01000367.1_pt1 | contig 11616 bp, 11 predicted proteins | sample 1612641 | NCBI WGS metagenome assembly OKOP01 (sample SAMN04436810, study PRJEB24849) | human gut metagenome | biome: human gut; feature: NICU; material: stool | host: Homo sapiens | place: USA: Saint Louis, MO | collected 2011-08-20
TTTTTAAATAATATTTATTCCATTCATCTAATAATTTAAAATATGTTTCAAAATCAACATATAAATTCACATAAAAAGGTAGTCTTCTTTGCCTAAAGTCCTTTGTGTCATCGATTAATTTATCTACTTTGATTGAATAATTGTAATCTTTTTTCTCTGTTATAGAGTAATTTAAACTATTTATGTTTTTAAAATATTTTGTTGTTTCTGATCCATCAATAGGTGCATTTGGATTGACTTGGACCCTATTTAATAGCAAAACCTCTCCCTTTTTACCACCTATTTTTTCAAAAGTTTGGTCATCTAAAGCCGTTATAATTCCGTCGAGATAAAAATCTTCGTCATTATCATAATATTTACGCATTTTGTCATCTAAATTAAGAGACCTAAACTCATCTGAATAATTTTGCTCCTTACTAAGAGAAATATATTTTTCAGTTGAAAGAAAAGCTCTGTCATTTTCTGTAGTATTTATTATGTCTTTTAAGACATCTGGAATCCCTGCTTCATTTGAATGGATCAGTATGTTAATATTCGTATTATAAGTGTAAGTGTTCTTCAGCCTATTGTACTTTGCCATAGAAAAAACTATCAAAAAAATTGAGACAATTATCATTCCAATGGCAGAAATATATCTCTGAGAGGAAATAGTTTTTAAATTATTTATCTTTAATTCCTTCCAAATATCTTTATTTCTCTTTAGCTTTCTATTTTTGTCATTAAAGTTGCCTTTTATACCATCAATTATATTTATCTTTGCAATTTTTTTAGCTGGAGCAAGTATTGCTATTAAAATTATAAAAAAGCAAATTAATAAAACTACAAGTGAAAGGCTTGGCGAAAATTCTATATACTTGTACTTTTCCTCTTCCTCTACAATCCTTTGAAGACCAAGATAGAGGAGGTTGATTCCCCCATATCCGAAAACATGTCCCATAACTATTGGTAGAAGTGAAATTTTTAATCCATCTTTTAAAAGCAATTTATAAATTTGATAATCTGTTGAACCAATGGACTTGTACATTGAAATTTCTCTTATCTTTCTTAGTCCCCAAACTGTAAAAATATTTTTTATAAAAAATATAAAAATAAGGATTGTAGCAAATATTAAAATAGAGTCTACAATCACCTGCCTATTTTGTTGTAAAAGACTTCCATCAACATTATAGTAATCTTTCATTATTTCGCTAAATTCTAGTTCTACTTTATCTTTATTCAAGGCAGATGCAAGATCTTTTTCTAAAATTATGAAATCTTACAAAGCTATTAGTTTTTGCATCCTTTGGTATGACAGTAGAAGCATAAAAAATCTTCATATTCTCATTGTAAAGATTTCTTGTGAGACCACTTATTACATATTCTTTGCTATCTTTTCTTATAAATTCCTCATCTTTAGTAACACTTGAAACTGCTTTTATTTGTTTTCCATCAACCAATCTATTTCCAAATTCTACTTTTATCTTATCGCCAATTTTTAAATTTTCTTTTTTTGCAAGACTTTTTGGTATGGTAATTTCATTATCTTTTGCAGCAAAGCTTCCCTCTTTTAATATACTATCTTCTAACATCTTGTTAAAACCCTGGTCTATGTAATTTACCACTAAGACATTTTGAGATAGCTTGGCAGAATTATTTTCTACTGCAACTTCTCCCACTTCTTTAATATTCTTTATTTCCTTTAGTTTACTTGATTCACCAGAAACTGTATCAGACATAATTTTAGCATCATAAATTGATCTGTTCCTAAAATATTCATAATCAAACTTATTATTTACATATCCAATGTAAACACAAAATGTAAAGAAAATTGCAGTTATAAAAAGTGAAAGTGAGATTGAGATATTTTTCTTATTCATTTTTCTCATCTCCCACTACTTTCCCATCCACTATTGTTATTACTCTTTCTGCTTCTAAAGCTATGGACTCGTCATGGGTGATTACTATAATTGTCTGTTTTAAAGTCCTATTAAAATATTTTAAAATTTCAATTATTTCTCTTGAATTCTCTCGGTCTAGGTTTCCCGTTGGCTCATCAGCAAGTACAAGGGATGGAGAATAGATAAGACTCCTTGCTATGGCAACCCTTTGTTGCTGACCTCCCGATAGTTCACTTGGAAAAGAATCCAGCTTGTCCTCTATGCCAAGTTTTCTAACAATATCCAATAGGACTTCATTATTAATTTTTCTCTTATCAAGCTTTATGGGCAACTCAATGTTATGCCTAACTGTTAAGTTTGGAATTAAATTATAAAATTGATAAATTAATCCTACTTTCCTCCTCCTAAAAAGTGCTAATTCTTTTGACGTATATTTCGAGATATCATTGCCGTCTATAAATATTTTCCCTGAACTTGGATTGTCCACACCACCCAACAAGTGAAGAAGTGTTGACTTGCCTGATCCACTTGGTCCAACAATTGCAATAAATTCTCCTTTTTCTATTTTTAAATTAACATCATCAATGGCTCTTACAAGATTTTCTCCACTTCCATAAATTTTTGATAAATTTTCAACTCTAACAATTTCCATATGTACCTCCCTCTATTTGTATCAATAATAAAGGGTTAAAATGACTTTTAAGTGACATTGTAAAATTTAATTTTAAAAATCGCACCATCCTTACCATTTTTTACAGATATATCTCCATTGTTCGCCTCAACAATAGATTTTGCCATGGCAAGGCCAATGCCAAAGCCCTTAGAGTCAGGACTCTTGTAAAATCTTTCAAATATTCTTTTGAGGTTTTCTTCTTTAATACCTCCACCATCATCTTTAATTATTATCTCTGTGTAAATTGGATTTTTATTTGTAGAAATTTTAATTTTTGTAAGTCTATCAAGGCTTAAGGCATTCTTAATAATATTTATTAGGGCTTCTGAGATCCAATAGTAGTCGACTTTTATCTCATAATCTTCGTAGTCACAAATAATTTTTACCTTTTTCTCATCAATTGATTTCCTCAAAATGTCCAAAACATAGTCAATTATTTCTGAAATCAAAACTTCCCTCTTCTCCATCTTGTCTATATTTGCATCAAGACTAGATATCTTTAACAAAATGTCAGCAAGAGAGTTAAGCCTTTCTAGTTGAAGCTCAAGCCCTTCAATCTCTTTTTTATTATCTTCAGTCTTATCAATTGTTTCCAAGTCAAAAAACATTGAAGTGATTGGAGTTTTTATTTGATGGGCAATATCTTCTAGGTTTTGAGTTTGCTTTTTTGAATTTTTCTCCACTAATTCTCTAGCTTCAACAAGTTCTATAAAAATTTTATAAATCTTGTCTTCCAGTATTGAAAAGTCATCTTGGATCATGGGAATGGAATAGTTCTTTTCTCCCAACCTATCTATAAGATTTTCCAACTCCTCAATTCTTTTCTTTTGTCTTTTCTTTAAAAAATAATATAATGCCAATAAGCTCACAGGGTAAAATAAATAAATCATCAGTCCATCCTATAACCTATTCCACGAATTGTCTTAATAATATCTCTGTCACTTTTATCTCTTATTCTTTTAACAGTAGCAGTAAGTGTATTATCGTTGACAAACTTCTCTCGCCTATCCCAAAATCTTTCCAGTAAAAAGTCCCTAGTAAAAATTCTATTGGGATTATTTATAAATAATTTCATCACTTCAAATTCTAATGACGTTAAATCTAGTTTTTTATCTTTATAATAAAAGCTTCCTTCCTTATTATTTAGGACCAGGTCTTTAAAGCTAATAAAATCATCTTTAACGAGAGCAGTCCTAAGAGTTTTATCTATTCTCGCTCTTAAGATGGGGAGCTTAAAGGGTTTTGTAATGTAATCGTCGGCTCCATTGTCTAGGGCCCTAACAATAAATTTCTCATCGTTTTTTACTGTTGTGATTATTACCCTAACATTATTTTCTCTCAAAGTATTCATCAAGTTGATTCCATCTCTATCAGGCAAATTTATATCTAAGATTGCCAAGTCAAAAGAATTATTTATTTTTATCTTTGCTTCTTCAAAACTTTTACAAGTTTCTACTTTAAAATCATTTTTTGACAAGTAAGACTCAATACCACTTGATAAAATTTCATCGTCTTCTATTAAAATTATTTTCTTCATTTAATCACCTACCACTATCTTGTAAACAAATTCTATCACACTTTGGTTTTTAAAAGAATTCCTAATCATTTTGGGTTCTTTTAAATCTTCACAAGAAAAAAGCACCAGCTTCTGCCAGTGCTTGTGTTTTAAAAATTTTATTCTGTGAATTCTTTTGGATCGATTTCAACAAAATTTATGCTGCCCCTTGAGACAATTTTCATCTCGCCAGTTAGTTGGTAAATCCAATTTGATATAAAGGGCTCGTGAGATACTAAGATATAGTTTCCATCTTGGTCTAAAGTTTTTAATATATCTTTTATCCTTCCACCTGCAAGATAGTCCTTGACTTCAAAATCAGAATCTAAGTGTTTTGCCAAAATCTCTGCAGTTTCCTTTGCCCTTTCAAGAGGTGAAGAATAAATCTTGTAGGACCTCTTGTCTTCCAACCTATTGGCAAAGGCCTTAAAGGAATTTTCTAACTTAACCCTTCCTATTGTTGTCAACTTTCTCTTGAAGTCATCTTCAGCATAAATTTCTGCTTCCCCATGTCTTATAAAGTAAATTTTCATTTTCTATCAATGTTGTAGAAGGCAGCAAAGCCAGGATAAATTGCTAAGTCGCCTAGTTCGTCTTCAATTCTTAGAAGCTCATTGTATTTTGCAACTCTTTCAGATCTTGCTGGTGCTCCAGTTTTTATAAAGCCAGCGTTAGTTGCAACTGCAAGGTCTGCAATTGTTGAGTCTTCACTTTCTCCTGACCTGTGAGAAATAATTGCAGTGTAGTTGTGTCTCTTTGCAAGTTCTATGGAGTCAAGAGTTTCTGTGATTGTTCCAATTTGATTTAGTTTAATTAGGATTGAGTTTGCAGATTCCTTTTCAATCCCTTCTTGAAGTCTCTTTGTATTTGTTACGAAGAAGTCGTCGCCAACTAATTGAACTTTGTCTCCAATTAAATCTGTAAGGTGCTTCCAACCTTCCCAGTCGTCTTCGTCAAGTCCATCTTCTATAGAATAAATTGGGTATTCATTTACTAATTCTTCATAGAATTTTGAAAGTTCTTCTGATGTGAACTCACGACCTTCTCCTGCAAGAATATATTTTTTCTTGTCCTTGTCATAAAATTCTGAAGCTGCAGCATCAATTGCAAGTACAATATCCTTGCCTGCTTGGTAGCCTGCTGCTTTTACAGCGTCAAGTATGCAATCAAAGGCTTTTTTGTTTGACTCAAGATTTGGTGCAAATCCACCTTCGTCACCAACACCAGTTGAAAGTCCCTTGTCCTTTAAAACTTTTTTAAGTGCGTGGTAAACTTCTGCGCCCATCCTAAGAGCTTCTTTAAAAGTTTTTGCTCCTACGGGCATAATCATAAACTCTTGGATGTCTACGTTGTTGTCAGCGTGTTCGCCACCATTGATTATATTCATCATTGGGATTGGCATAGTCTTTGCATTAACTCCACCAAGGTATTGGTAAAGTGGAAGCCCAGCTTCATTTGCTGCTGCTCTTGCAACTGCAATAGATACACCAAGGATTGCATTGGCTCCAAGATTTCCCTTGTTTTCACTTCCATCAAGCTCAATAAGCATCTTGTCAATGCCAAGTTGGTCAAAGCAGTCAAAACAAATTAATTCTTCAGCAATTTTTTCATTTACATTGTTAACTGCCTTTTCAACGCCCTTGCCATTGTATCTTTCTTCTCCGTCACGAAGTTCTACTGCTTCGTGGATACCAGTTGATGCACCACTTGGCACAATTGCAGAACCAAAGCCGCCATTAAGTGTTCCAACTTCTACTTCAACTGTTGGGTTTCCCCTTGAATCAAGGACTTCTCTCGCATAAACGTAATCAATTAAACTCATAATTCCTCCTAAATTTAAATAAATTTCTAGTAAATTCTATTAAAACAAAGACTTTCCAGTCATAAGCTCTGGCTGATCTAGTCCCATAATTTTTAAAATTGTTGGTGACAAGTCACAAAGGGCTCCACCTGATCTTAATTCTTCATCCCTATTAAATAAAAATAGGGGAACAAGATTTGTGCTGTGGCTTGTGACAACATTGCCTTCGTCATCAATCATGTATTCACAGTTTCCATGGTCTGCAGTGATTATTGCTGCCCCATCCTTTTCTTTTAAGACTTTTAAAATTCTTCCAAGGTCATGGTCCACAGTTTCAACTGCCTTTATGGCTGCCTGCAAGTCGCCAGTGTGACCAACCATGTCTGGGTTTGCAAAGTTTAAAATTATTAGGCCATACTTGTCCTTTTCTAAACTTTCAATTACCTTATCTGTAACTTCATTGGCAGACATTTCTGGCTTTAAGTCATAGGTTGCAACCTTTGGAGATGGAACTAGGATTCTGTCCTCGCCCTCAAAAGGCTTTTCACGTCCCCCGTTAAAGAAAAATGTAACGTGGGCATATTTTTCTGTCTCTGCAATCCTAAGTTGCTTGATTTTATTTTTTTCAAGAACTTCTCCCAAGGTATCCTTTGGTATCTCGTCCTTAAAGGCAACAAATTTATTTTTTATTTCCTTGTCATACTCTGTCATTGTAACAAGGACTGTATTTATTTTTTTTCTTTCAAATCCTGCGAAGTCATCATCAACAAGAGCTCTTGTAATTTGTCTAACCCTGTCTGGTCTAAAGTTAAAGATAATTACTGAGTCCTTATCTTTAATTTCAGAGTCCTTTACAAATTTGGCAGGTTCTAAAAATTCATCAGTAACATCTTTGTCGTAAGATGACTTTATATAAGAAAGAATGTCTTCTTCAGTGAAGTCCACATCACTTACTAGGTTGTCATAATATTTTTTAGTTCTTTCCCATCTCTTGTCACGATCCATGGCATAGTATCTTCCGGAAATTGTGGCAATTTTTCCATTTCCAACTTTTTCGATTTCTTCTTGAAGCTCTCTTATATCATCAAGGGCTGCGTGAGGGGAGACGTCACGTCCATCAGTAATGGCATGGATGTACGTTTTTTCAATTCCCTCTTCCTTCATAAGTTCTATTAGGGCCTTTAAGTGGTCAAGGTGTGAGTGAACTCCTCCCTTGGACACAAGTCCAATGAGGTGAAGACTTGAATTATTTTCTCTGGCATTGTCTATTGCCCTTTTAAATTCAGGATTCTTAAAAAATTCTCCTGACTTAATTGACTCAGTAATCTTTGTCAAGTTTTGATAAATAACTCTACCAGCTCCAATGTTTAAGTGACCAACTTCAGAATTTCCCATTTGTCCATGAGGTAGGCCAACATATTCTTCGCTGGCATAAATTTCTGTGTGAGGCGAAGTTTTGTAAAGCCCATCAATAACTGGAGTCTTGGCAAGTTTAACTGCGTTGCCAAATTCGCTTTCATTTATCCCAAATCCATCTAGGATTATTAACATTGTTGGTTTCATAGACTTTCACCAGCTTTTATAATTTCAATAAAGTCACTAGCCTTAAGACTTGCACCACCAACTAGGACCCCATCAATATTTTCCTTGGATAAAATTTCTCCCGCATTTGATGGCTTAACAGATCCACCGTAGAGGATTCTTGTTTTTTGAGAAACTTCTCCGTATTTTTCATCAATTATATTTCTTATTTCCCTGCACATCTTCTCTGCATCTTCTGATGAGCAAGTTTTACCAGTTCCAATTGCCCAAATAGGTTCGTAAGCAATAGTAACTTTTTCTATATTTTTAACTCCATCAAGAGAATTTAAAAGCTCAACTCTAACAAAGTCAACTTCCCTGCCTTCTTCCTTAACTTCAATAGATTCTCCTAGACAAAGAATTACTGATAAATCATCTTCAAGAGCCTTTTTTACCTTCGCATTTATGATTTCATCACTTTCCAAAAACTTTTCGCGTCTTTCAGAGTGGCCTATGATTACATCATCTACACCAATATCTTTTAACATTGAAGTTGAAACTTCGCCAGTGTAGGCTCCCTCATCAAATTGAGACACATTTTGTCCAGCAACTTTTATTTCATCTTTCAAGTTTTTTCTCAAACTTTCTAGAGTTACAAAAGATGGTGCAATTAAAAGGTCAACCTTATTAAATTCAAATTCATTTATTTCACTTGCAAATTCAAGGGCCTCAGAAGAAGTCTTATTCATCTTCCAATTTCCACAAATATATTTTTTTCTCATGCTTCTTCAACTGCCTCAATACCAGGAAGCTTCTTTCCTTCAAGCATTTCAAGACTTGCTCCACCACCAGTTGAAATGTGAGTTAGCTTGTCTGCAACTCCTGCTTTTTCAACAGCAGCAACAGAGTCACCACCGCCAACAATTACTGTGGCATCAAGCTTAGCCAAGATTTTTGCAAGTTCAATAGTTCCGTGAGAGAATTCTTCAATTTCAAAAACTCCACAAGGTCCATTTAAGACTACAGTCTTTGCCTTAGAAAGAGAACCTTCAATGTCCTTTAGACTTTCTTTTCCAATGTCGAGGATCATGTCATCTTGACCAACATCTTCCACTTTTTTTAAAGTTCCCTTTGCATTATCAGATAATTCTGGAGCAACGATTACGTCCTTTGGAAGAATTATTTCAACATGATTTTCTGCTGCCTTTGCCATAATTTCTCTTGCAAGGTCTAGCTTGTCATCTTCTACAAGAGATTTTCCAACTTCAAGTCCCTTGGACTTTAAGAAAGTATTTGCCATGGCACCAACAATTACTAGGACGTCAACTTTTTCTAGTAGGTTTTCAATTACTCCAATCTTGTCAGAAACCTTTGATCCACCAAGGATTGCTGCAAAAGGTTTTTCTGGATTTTTAAGGGCATCTTCAAAGTATTTAATTTCTTTTTCAACTAAGAGACCTGCACAAGATGGTAAAACTTCTGTTACACCAACATTTGATGCGTGGGCCCTGTGAGCAGTTCCAAAGGCATCATTTACAAAGATGTAGCCAAGTGATGCAAGTTTCTTTGCAAAGTCAGGATCGTTTTTTTCTTCGCCCTTAACAAATCTTAAATTTTCAAGTAGAGCAATTTCTCCACTTTTAAGATTTTTAACTTCTTCTATAACTTTTTCATCAACAACTTCCTTTGATGGGATAAACTTAACATCCTTCTTTAAAAGTTCAGCAGCTCTCTTAGCAACGGGAGCAAGAGAAAACTCTTCCTTATACTCTCCCTTAGGTCTACCTAGATGACTCATAAGGACAACTTTAGCTCCATTTTCTACTAAATAATCAATAGTTGGGATGGCCTTAACAATTCTATCGTCGCCAGTAACCTTGCCATCCTTTAGGGGAACATTAAAGTCAACCCTAACAAGAGCAGTTTTATCATTAAAATCAAAATCTCTAATAGTTTTTTTCACATTACACCTCTTATTTTCGATTTATTACGTCAAATTATCACTTAAATTATACCATAAATTGTTGAGAGTTGAAGTTCCACAGAAGCTTTATGAATATAAATAAAAATATAATTTTTCTTAAGTCATAATCTATTAAAAAGTAATAAGTTTTTATTAAGCTATAAGTTTTTATGAACTTACAAATTTTTATTAACTTGCAAACTTTTATTAAGTCGCAAACTTCTACTAACTTGTAAATTATTATTAGCTTGTAAACTTTTACGAACTTGTAAATTTTTATCGAGTCCCAAATTTTTGCTTAAATATATAAAAATTAAAGGCAGGTTGATAAAATAACCACCTGCCTATCTTAGCTAAATATATTCTTAAATTCTTACTTTTATAACCATCAAATCGCTATCCTCAAGAGCCTTAAAAACATGGATTTCATTAGGATCCATTGTGATTATATCACCTGGGATTATTATCTGGTTTCCCTTCTCTTCCTTAAAATCTACCTTTCCCTTATAAATTATAACTACCACACTTTTATCTGACTTGTGCCTTGGTATTTCTTCGCCCTTTTTGATTTGTAGGTGGGTTATTTGTAAATTATCCTCATCCACCAAAAGCTAAAATTTGCCGTTTAAAATACTTGCACATATTTTCTTCATATTTTCTAACCTTGTTGAAGACCATCACCATTAAAAATGGTATGCACTATTTTTTGCAACACAATTTATCTCAGATGTTTTACAATTTTCTTTAACTCTGGCAAGACTTCCTCTTTAAAAAAAGGATTTTTTGCTATCCACCTATTGTTTAGAGGACTTGGGTGGACTATCGGGAAATATTCTGGCAAAAATTCTTTGTAAGATTTTACTGTTTCAGTTAAATTTTTCTTAAATTTATCATTCAAATAAAACTTTTGGGCATAGGCGCCTATCAAAATGGTTAGCTTTGTATCCTTCAATTCATTTAATAATAGTGGATGGTATTCTTTTGCAATAAAAGACCTAGGAGCCTTGTCGCCCGATTTTCCCCTTCCTGGATAATAAAAATCCATTGGAATTATAGAAAAATCTTCACCATGGAGGTCTTCTTCCGATATCCCCAACCATTTGACAAGATTTTCTCCACTCTTATCTTTAAATAAAATACCAGTTTCTTCAACCCTTTCCCCGGGAGCTTGCCCAATTATCAAAATTTTTGATTTTGGATTTAGCTGGAATATTGGGTTAATTCCTCTATTTGTGTAGCTTTCATTTCTACGATCTTCTCTTAATTTTTTAATAATAAGTTTTTCTTTCATAATTCTGCCATCACTTTCATTAGAATTAGAACCTTGCCAAGCTTTAGGACAAGTAACAATTTTCGTAAAAAATCTATTCTTAGCCTAGTAAAACTTTCAACCTATATAAAATTATTACCTATTTTTTTCTTAACTCTCATCATGAATTGCATAATCTACTATCATTCCTTGTGATGTTAAATTTTCTTTTATAAATCTTTCAATTATGCTTTTGTTTTTGTTGCTTCTTCTAATAGGATTTTTATTTCTTCATCTGTTAGTTCTTCTGCATTTTCTATAAAGCTTTCTAAGATTGCTCCTCTTATTATGAGCCTATGAGTTCTTTCTTTTCTTCTTTTCACTATGTCTTGTTTTAATATCTTTTGTTCTTGATTTTTTAGTTGCCTTAATCTTTCTTCTGTATCGTCTATTTTTTCTTTTATTTCTTTTTACTCTTGTCTTATTTGATATAATTTTTTCATACTAATCTCCCTTCTTGCAATAAAAAAGACGATAGAGTTTTTATTTTCTATCGCCTAGGTTATTTATCCTATTTATTCTACACCCATTTCAATTTTGCAAGCTATAGGTATCTCTATAAAAAATACTGTATATTGTCCAAACTCACTTGTTACTCCTATGTCTCCTCCCACATTATTAAGTATTTTTTTTACTATTGATAAGCCTAATCCCATTGATTCTTTATCAGTTGACCTAGCTTTATCCACTGTGTACAATGGATTAAATATTTTATCTAATTCAGATTTCTCTATGCCCTTTCCATTGTCTTTAAATTCTACTATAACTGTATCTGGGTTTTCTTTTGCAATTATATCAATTTCCAATGGATTTTCTCCTCTATATTTTATAGAATTTGAAAACAGATTTTCTAATATAATTTCAAGCATCCTATCAGATAAACCTATAACTGTATTTTCTTTTATATAATTTTTGTA
>OKOP01000370.1_pt1 | contig 11507 bp, 10 predicted proteins | sample 1612641 | NCBI WGS metagenome assembly OKOP01 (sample SAMN04436810, study PRJEB24849) | human gut metagenome | biome: human gut; feature: NICU; material: stool | host: Homo sapiens | place: USA: Saint Louis, MO | collected 2011-08-20
CTCGCAGAGGTCGCCGGCAACCTGTCCGTCATCGGTTACGGTATCGGTACTCTTGGCCCTGGCATTGGTCTGGGCATCCTCTTCGGCAAGGCCATGGAATCCACCGCTCGTCAGCCTGAGATGTCCGGCAAGATCCAGACCATCATGTTCATCGGCCTGGCTCTGGTCGAGGTGCTGGCACTGATCGGCTTCGTCGCCGCCCTGATCATCTGATCTGCGCAGATCAACAGACGAAAACCGATTATGTCCATCACTGAAAGGAGGGCTTGATGACACAAGCAGCAAGCGGGATTGACCTGTTCATTCCTGAGGTTTATGACATCGTATGGTCGCTGATCATTCTTGTCATCGTTGCGGTGTTCTTCTACAAGTTCTTCATGCCGAAGTTCAATGCGATCTTCGACGAGCGCGCCGCCAAGATTCAGGGCAACATCGCCAAGGCGGAGCAGGCTAGGAAGGACGCCGACGAGGCCAAGGCCAAGTATGAGGCCCAGCTGAGCACCGCCCGTGTGGACGCCGCCAAGATTCGCGACGACGCCCGTGCGGAAGCGTCCCACATCATCGCCGACGCTCGTTCCCGCGCCGAGTCCGATGCGGCCCAGATCACCGCATCCGCACAGCGCTCGATCGAATCCCAGCACCAGCAGGCCATCGTCTCGCTCAAGGGCGAGGTCGGCGCACTTGCCACCGCCCTGGCCGGCAAGATCCTCGGTGCCAAGCTGGAAGACAACGACGTGCAGTCCTCGATGATCGATTCGATGATCGACGACCTGGGCGCCAAGAAGTGACCGTGACCATCCGTAACCAGAAAGGGAGGTGACCATGCGAGGAGAGGCATCACGTATTGCAGACCGCGAGTCGCGTGATTCGCTGGCCCCGAAACTGCGCGACACCCGTGAGGACGCGTGGCGGATCGGCAACGAACTGTTCACGATCACCAAGGTGCTCGATGACAGCATTCAGCTGGAGCGCGCACTGACCGACCCGTCCCGCCCGGTTGCCGACAAGGTGGCCGTCCTGAAGGAACTGCTCGGTGACAACGCGCATCCGATGACCATGGAGATCATGACTGACTTGGTCTCCCGCCGTTGGAGCCGTGCGCGCGACATCGCCAACGCAGTGGAAGACTTCGGCGTGGACGCCATGATGTACTACGCGGACGCCACTGACGCCACGCTGCAGGTATCCATCGAGCTGTCCGAGCTGCATTCCGCACTGCTGAACCTGCCGGTCGTACGCGCCAAGCTGTACGACTACCAGGCCACCAGCGAGGCCCGTGTGAAGCTGTTCCGCGAGGTGTTCTCTGGCAAGACCCTGAACAAGGTCACCATGAGGCTCGCTGAACACGCCACTTGCAACCTGCGCCGCCGCCGCTACTTGGAGACCATCCAGTGGCTGATCAACAAGTTCTCCCGCCACATGGGCGAGTCGATGGTCACCGTGACCACCGCCACCCCGCTGAAGAAGGAGCAGATCAAGCGACTGGTCGAGGTCTACTCCGCCAAGGTGGGCCGTCAGGTGCACATCAACTCGGTGGTCGACCCGACCGTGCTGGGTGGCATGCGCATCCAGGTGGGCGACGAAGTCACGGACAACACCGTGGTCGCACAGCTGCAGAACTTGCATCGCAAGGTGCAGACGGAGGCGACTCCGGCCTGACCGGCCGAGCCAATCCGTCCAACACCACACACAAGCAAAGACTTGACTGAACAATAACCAATAGAAGGAGTGATCATGGCAGAACTGACCATCGATCCCGCCTCGATTCGCAAGGCCCTCGACGACTTCGTGTCGTCGTACAAGCCGAGCGACACCCCCACCCAGGAAGTGGGCTATGTCGCCACGGCCGGTGACGGCATTGCACACGTGACGGGATTGCCTGGTTGCATGGCCAATGAGCTGCTGACGTTCGAAGACGGCACGCTCGGCCTGGCGTTCAACCTTGACGCCCGTGAGATCGGCGTGGTGATCCTCGGCGATTTCGCTGGAATTGAGGAAGGCCAGGAAGTGCGACGCACCGGCGAAGTGCTTTCCGTGCCCGTCGGCGACGGCTATCTCGGCCGCGTCGTGGACCCGCTGGGCAAGCCGCTCGACGGCCTCGGCGAGATCCAGGGCATTGAGGGTCGTCGTATCCTCGAAGCCCAGGCCCCCGACGTGATGCACCGCCACCCGGTCGACGAGCCGCTGTCCACCGGCCTCAAGGCCATCGACGCGATGACCCCGATCGGCCGCGGCCAGCGCCAGCTCATCATCGGCGACCGCCAGACCGGTAAGACCGCCATCGCGATCGATACCATCATCAACCAGAAGGCCAACTGGGAATCCGGCGACCCGAAGAAGCAGGTCCGCTGCATCTACGTGGCCATCGGCCAGAAGGGCTCCACCATCGCCTCGGTGAAGCAGAGCCTGGAAGACGCCGGCGCCATGGAGTACACCACCATCGTGGCCTCCCCGGCAGCCGATTCCGCTGGCTTCAAGTACATCGCCCCGTACACCGGCTCGGCCATCGGCCAGCACTGGATGTACAACGGCAAGCATGTGCTCATCGTCTTCGATGACTTGTCCAAGCAGGCAGAGGCCTATCGTTCGATTTCCCTGCTGCTGCGCCGCCCGCCGGGGCGTGAAGCCTACCCGGGTGATGTGTTCTACCTGCACTCCCGCCTGCTCGAACGTTGCGCCAAGGTCTCCGATGACCTGGGCGGCGGTTCGATGACGGGTCTGCCGATCGTCGAGACCAAGGCGAACGATGTGTCCGCCTACATCCCGACCAACGTGATCTCCATCACTGACGGCCAGATCTTCCTGCAGTCCGATCTGTTCAACGCCAACCAGCGCCCCGCCGTGGACGTCGGTATCTCCGTCTCTCGAGTCGGTGGCGCCGCACAGACCAAGGCTCTGAAGAAGGTCTCCGGTACGCTGAAGATCTCCCTGGCACAGTACCGTTCGCTGGAATCCTTCGCCATGTTCGCCTCCGATCTGGATGCGGCTTCCAAGGCCCAGTTGACCCGTGGTGCCCACCTGACCGAGCTGTTGAAGCAGCCGCAGTTCCACCCGTACTCGCCGGAACAGGAAGTCGTGTCCGTATGGACCGGCACCCACGGCAAGCTCGACGACCTCGACCTGAAGGACGTCCTTCCGTTCGAGCAGGGACTGCTGGACTACATCGACCACAACACCGATATCCTCAAGACCATTCGCGAGACCGAGGAATTCACCGCCGACACCGAGGCTGCCCTCGATAAGGCCGTGGACGAGTTCCGTTCGACGTTCGTCTCTTCCGCCGGCAAGCCGCTGGTCGAGAAGAAGCCGGACGTTGACAAGGCCGCGCCGGTCGATCAGGAAAAGATCGTGGCGGGAGAAAAGTAAGCCATGGGCTCGCAACTCGCATTGAAATCACGCATCCGCTCCACCGAGTCGTTGGCGAAGATCTTCAACGCTCAGGAGATGATCGCGTCTTCGCATATCGCCAAGGCCCGTGATGTGGCCCTGAACGCGAAGCCGTACACCGATGCGATTTTCGATGCCGTGCAAGCGTTGGTGGCCCACACCCATATCACGCATCCGATCGCGGTGAAGGACGAGAAGAACCCGCGCGTGGCTGTTCTCGCCCTCACCTCGGATCGTGGTATGGCCGGCCCGTACACCTCTTCGATTATCCGTGAAACGGAGTCGCTGCTGTCCCGCCTCGATGCGGCAGGCAAGCAGCCGGAGCTGTTCGTGTACGGGCGTCGCGGTTCGACGTACTACAAGTACCGTAATCGTGACATCGCGGCGACGTGGGAAGGCGACACCGACCAGCCCGGCGTGGAAATTGCTGAAACGATCTCCAACACCTTGATGGACGCCTACATGAAGCCGGCTGAGAAGGGTGGAGTTTCCGAACTCTACATCGTCTACACCGAGTTCATCAACATGGTGGTGCAGAAGGTGCGCGTGCTGCGCATGCTGCCGGTCGAAATCGTGAAAAACGAGACCAAGGTGCCCGATCCTGATGAAGAGGCACCGGCTACTGCGGATGTCGCTCCGCTGTACACTTTCGAGCCCAGCCTCGAAAAGGTACTGGATGCGATTCTGCCGAAGTACATTCAGTCCCGTATCCACGAGTGCCTGCTGACCGCGGCCGCGTCGGAAACCGCAAGCCGCCAGAACGCCATGCACACGGCAACCGACAACGCACGAAACCTGATCGACGACCTTACGCGCAAGCTCAACGCTTCCCGCCAGGCCTCGATCACCCAGGAACTTACCGAAATCATCGGCAGCGCTGACGCGCTGACCAAGAAGGAAGAGTAGGAACGCATATGGCTGACAACCAGACCACTGCGGCCGAGCCTACCAACGGTCGCGTCACCCGCGTCCAGGGCTCGGTTATCGACGTTGAATTCCCGGTGGGTCATCTGCCCGACATCTACAACGCCCTGAAAGTAACGATCGTCAACACCAGCGCCAAGGAAGAAGGCGAGGCGAAGGAGACCGAGATCACCCTCGAGGTCGAACAGCACCTCGGTGATTCCACGGTCCGTTGCGTCGCTCTGAAGCCCACCGACGGCCTGGTTCGTGGTGCCTCCGTCTCCGACACCGGCGCCCCGATCTCCGTGCCGGTCGGCGACGTGACCAAGGGCCACGTCTTCGACGTGTCCGGTAACATCCTCAACAAGAAGCCGGATGAGACCATCACCGTCTCCGAGCGTTGGCCTATCCACCGCAACCCGCCGGCCTTCGATCAGCTGGAGTCCAAGACCCAGATGTTCGAAACGGGCATCAAGGTCATCGATCTGCTGACCCCGTACGTGCAGGGCGGCAAGATCGGTCTGTTCGGTGGTGCAGGTGTGGGCAAGACCGTGCTGATTCAGGAAATGATTCAGCGCGTGGCCCAGAACCACGGTGGTGTGTCCGTGTTCGCTGGCGTCGGCGAGCGTACCCGTGAGGGTAACGATCTGATCGGCGAAATGGCCGAGGCCGGCGTGCTTGAGAAGACCGCACTGGTCTTCGGCCAGATGGATGAGCAGCCGGGTACCCGTCTGCGTGTCCCGCTGACCGCACTGACCATGGCAGAGTACTTCCGTGACGTGCAGAACCAGGACGTGCTGCTGTTCATCGACAACATCTTCCGCTTCACCCAGGCCGGTTCCGAGGTGTCCACCCTGCTGGGGCGTATGCCTTCCGCCGTGGGTTACCAGCCGAACCTGGCCGATGAGATGGGTTCCCTCCAGGAGCGCATCACCTCGACCCGTGGTCACTCGATCACCTCGTTGCAGGCCATTTACGTGCCGGCCGATGATTACACCGACCCGGCCCCGGCCACGACCTTCGCCCACTTGGATGCAACCACCGAGCTTTCTCGTGACATTGCCTCCAAGGGTATCTACCCGGCTGTGGACCCGCTGAGCTCCACCTCGCGAATCCTCGATCCGCGTTACGTGGGCCAGGCTCACTACGACTGCGCCAACCGCGTCAAGGCGATTCTGCAGCGTAACAAGGAGCTGCAGGACATCATCGCCCTGATCGGTATCGACGAGCTCGGCGAAGAGGACAAGACCACCGTGAACCGTGCTCGTAAGATCGAGCAGTTCCTCGGCCAGAACTTCTATGTGGCTGAGAAGTTCACCGGTCGCCCCGGCTCCTACGTGCCGGCCGACGAGACCATCGAAGCCTTCACCCGCATCTGCGACGGCGTGTACGACGACGTCCCGGAGCAGGCGTTCTCCGGCATCGGCGGCATCGACGACCTCGAAGAGAAGTGGCACAACATGCAGAAGGAACTGGGTGCGTGATGGCTGCGGAAAAAACCACGATGAAGGTCAACATCGTCGCCGCTGACCACCCTGTGTGGCACGGCGAGGCGACGAGCGTGACCATTCCCGCCTCTGAGGGCGGCATGGGCATCCTGCCCGACCATGAGCCTGTGCTCACGGTGATCAAGCAGGGTACGCTCACCGTGGTTGAGCCCGATGGCGATCGCCACATGTTCGAGGTGACCGACGGATTCATTTCCTTCGACTCGAACAAACTCACCGTGGCGGTCGAGCGCGGCCACGACGTCCAGTACTCCGGCACCGCCGAGTGACCTGAACCAACTCCTTAAGGGGCTCTCTGGTTTTCCAGAGAGCCCCTTTTGCTATGTATGCCATGTGTTGCGCTACAGTGGTGGCCTATGCGAGTTATTGTTGCCGACTGTTCGGCCGAGTATTCGGGCCGCCTCAACGCCTCACTGCCCCTGGCCAAGCGCGTATTGCTGATCAAGGCCGATTCCAGCCTGTTGATTTTCTCCGAATTGGGCTCCTACAAGCCGCTGAACTGGATGACCGCGCCCTGCACGATTCGTGAGATCGACCCAGCCGCCAAATCCGCGCAACATTCCCGGGAAAGTGTCGCTGGTGGGGCTGTGGATGGTGATTCTGCGACGCATTCCCCGGAAAGTGTCGCCGCTGGTGAGCCGGAAAAGGTGCTACGTGTCAGCGCCGACAAGGGTTCGGACATTCTTGAAGTGACGCTGCAGCATATCTATTCCGACCAAACCTATGATCTGGGCGAAGATCCGGGTCTCATCAAGGATGGCGTGGAAGACCATCTGCAGCGCTATCTGGCCGAGCAAATCGAGCGTATCGGCAAGGGAGCCAAGCTGGTGCGTCGCGAATACCCGACCGCCATTGGCCCAGTGGATATTATGGCCGTGAATGCCGAGGGCGAGCATGTGGCTGTGGAAATCAAACGTCACGGCGGCATTGATGGCGTCGAGCAGCTGACTCGCTACTGCGAACTGCTCAATCGAGATCCGCTGCTGGCCCCGGTGCACGGCATCTTCGCCGCACAAACCATCACGCCGCAAGCCCAGGTCTTGGCCAAAGACCGCGGCTTCACCTGCCTCATCCTCGATTACGACGATATGAAAGGCACCGAGGACGACAGTCTCAGGCTGTTCTAGATATAGCAGGGGCTCCCTCATCAGAGGGAGCCCCTGCTATATCTTTTAGTACGCGGCGAGAATATCGATTACGAAGACCAACGTGGAGTTGGCGGGAATCGAACCTTGCTCCTTATCTCCATAGGCCTGATCCGGCGGAATCACCAGCAGAACCTGAGAGCCGACGGTCTGGCCGACCAGACCCTTCTGCCAGCCCTCGATAACCTGATGCTGGCCGCTGGAATCGCTGAACAGATCGGCGTCGATTGTGGAATCGCGATCCCAGGACGAATCGAACTGCTTGCCATCCGTAAGCCAACCGGTGTACTTGACCACCACGGTGTTCTTGTCGGTCAGCTTGGCGCCGTTACCCTTGATCAGCGTCTGCGAGATCAGCGAATCAACCGAACCCTGACCGTTCATGTCGATGGACGGCTCGCCGTTTTTGGCTCGCGTCACCTTCGGCAGATTGGCCGGCACATCCTTGACTTCCTCGCCAGTGGCCTTCTCCAAGTCCTTGGACTTGGACACAAACGTCATCGCCAGAATGTAAGAGTACCCGGACGAATCCTGAGCGTTGACGCCAAAGCCAATCGTGGTGTTGATCTTGGCACCCTTGATCTGGTTGTAGTAGGTCGAGGAGAGGGTCTTGGAATCCACCTTCAGCGAGCAATCCGGCGTGTTCTTGGTCCAGGTGTCCATGAGCTCGGTGCCGTCTTTAACGTTGAGCGCGATGCCTTGGGCGCAGACGCGGTCGCCCTCCTCGATTACGTCGCCATCGCCCTTTTGCAGCACCACATAGGAGCCGTCGGACACGGTCATCGGCGTATTAAAGGAGATGGTCGGCTTCTCGCCGAGCTTGCCCTTGGCGGTCACGCCGGCAATTTGCCCCTTCTTGTCAGAAGAGTCGGAAGAGGATTTCGAGTCCGAGCTCGAACTGGAGCAGGCAGCCAGCGATACGCACATCGCCAGCGAGCAGGCAAGGGCAACGGCCTTGCCGAGAGGGGATAACATAGATTTAACAGACTTACGCATGACACACCACCCTACTGGTGAACCTTGATTTTCTGCGCTCCTAGGTAATAAACAGGTGAAGATTGTAGAATGGTTGAGTTATGAGTGCTGAAGAACAGACTACAAGACCGGATAAGGGCGCCAAGCGTCCATCCCGTCATGCCAAGATCATGCGTGGAGTGGTGACGCCTATCTTCGGACTATTGGCCGTGGCGGCTGTGGTGTTGGGGTACATGAATGCCACGATGTGGAAGCCCTCCACTGAAATCACCGCTTCCGCAACCATGAGCGGCTCCCGGTATGTCGTCACTGATCCGAATGTGCTGACCTTGTTGGATCAGAATGCCACGATAACCGTGGACTCGGGATCCTCTCAGGACGAGGCGTGCGTGGCGTTGGGTTCGTCCAAGGATGTTGCCGGATGGGTCGCGTCCGAGAAGTCCTATACCCGCATCACCGGATTGGCATCATGGAGCGAGCTGAGCACCCAGAAGGGAAGCAGCACGAGTCAGGGAGCGCCTACCAGTGCCGATGACGCGGTGTCGTTCAAGGATTCCGATATGTGGACTGCCGTGAAATGCGGCACTGGGTCCGTTTCGCTGAAGAGCAAGAAGACCGGCGCCTCGACGGTAGCCATTGTGGATTTGGGCGAAAATGTCACCAACGCCAAGGTGCAGCTGCACTGGGTGCGCTCCGAAGTGCCGGACTTTGCGATGCCGTTCTATCTGTCCGGCGGATTGCTGGCCGTGCTGGCCGTACTGTGCGCCTCCGTGTTCGCCATGCCGCCGCATAAGCGCCGCAAGCGCATGGTGGAAGGCATGGCAAGCGCCGTAATCGAGGAAGAGGCACCCGCCAGCATCGCAGTGTCCGGGAAGCCGGATGGTGCAAGTCGACGTAATCGTCGCCGTCACGCCACACATCGGCGTTCGGGCCGTGCGTCCTCGCAATCCTCGCAATCTGAAGCCACCGAAACACCGGTTATCATCGACCCAAGTTCGCGTAACCTGGTCGCCGACCAGCAGACCGGTGCCGAAAGCGGCGCTGAGCCCGGCCTCAGCGCCGGCGATAACGAATCGACTTCGGTAATCACCCCTGACGAACTGCAGGCCTACTTCTCCCGCTTGGCCCAAGAGGTCAATACCGGAGACGACTCGGCCGATGACGGACAGGAGGAAAGCTGATGAACAAGCGATGGAACAAACTGTGTGTGTCCGCCCTCGCCTGCGTGGCGTTGGTCGTGCCGTTGACCGCCTGTGAAGGCCAACTGCCGACGCCGGCTGCTGATACCTCCACCAAGGTTGCGCCGGATTTGACCGAGGCGCAGGAGAAGAAGATTCGTCTGAAGATTCTCAAGACGATCGATGAAGCCGATCAGGCCAAGAATCCCGATGGATATGCGGCCGTTATGGGCGGGCCCCAGCTGGACATTCGCATCAGCCAGACCACGATCAACCAGCGCGGCGGCGGTATGTCCAAATACGCGACCATTCCCAAGGACATCGCCCAGACGGTGATTCCTACGGACGACGGATGGCCTCGCTCGGTGTTCACCATCACGACCACCACCGAAGATCAGCAGTCCAAGCGTTTGCTGGTCTTCGATCAGGAATCCGCCCAGCAGAATTACAAGCTGATGGCTATGGCTCGACTGTTTGAGGGCGCCAAGCTGCCGAAGTTCGAGATTCCGACTATTGGCTCGCAGATGGGCACCGCAAAGGATGAGAAGCTGGTGGCCGCTCCCGCCGATGCCTTGGCCCAATACGCCGATGTGCTGCAGAACGGCTCCAAGAGCCAATACGCTTCCAAGTTCGCAGACGATTTGCTGCGCCAGGAACTGGCCAATACCACGGCCAAGGTGCAGGAAGGTATGCAACGCAACAACGGTACGCAGGAGCAAAAATTCACCGCTGTGCCTGAACAGATGTGGGTGATGCGTGCTGCAGACGGTGCCGGTGATCTGGTGGTTGGCCGTATTAACGGCGAATGGACTCGCAAGGCAGGGGATGGCCGCGAATCGCGGCCGGCTTCCGACGACGAGAAGGCGCTGTTCAATAGCGACAAGTACACCAGCACCATGAAGGTCACGTATGTGAACGTGGTGGCCTTGTACATTCCGTTGGCAAGTTCCGGTGAGCAAATCACCGCAGTGGGCGCCGACCGTCAGCCGGTAAAGGTCGAAGCGCTGTAATTGTTGCCGCCACCCACCGCGCGGTTAACGCCCCCACCACGATGTGATTCGTCCACCACGATGTGATTCGTCCACCACGATGTCGATAAAATTTTACCTTTCGCATAATGGTGCCGTTTGGGGTCACATCGTGGTGGGCGTTTTGCTACGTGGTGGGAATTCCACCGCGTAGTGGAAGAATCCCTACGTGGTGGGAATCGGCATTACAATCAATGTCAGCAAATGTGATTGTTGTTGTACGCGAATCGCGTGGAATCGGGAGGCATTATGGCAGAGCAGCAGTTCAATCCGGGAGTCTCATTGGCGGGCGCCGTCGATTTGGAGGCGCTGAAGCATCAGGTCAAGGCCGAGCCCGGACAAGCGGGCGGCGCGCCTGCCGCTGGTGGGTACGTGATCGACACCACCGAAAACACCTTCCAGGCAATGGTGCAGACTTCTGCGACCTTCCCGATCCTGCTGCTTCTGTGGGTGCCGACCGATGACCGCCTGTTCCCGATGGCCCGTGCACTGGGCGACGCGGTGAACGCCCTGAACGGCCAGATTCAGCTCTCCCGTATCGATATCTCGTCCAATCCCTCGATTGCCCAAGCGCTGCAGGTGCAGGGCGTGCCCGCACTGTTCGCGTTGATTGCCGGCCGTCCGATGCCGCTGTTGCAGGGCCTTCCGGGTGACGACGAGCTCAAGCAACTTACTGACGAGGTGATTCCGAAGATTATTGAGGCCGCCGCGCAGTCTGGTGTGAACGGTACCGCGCCGTACTCGGGTGATCCTGATTCCGATGCCGCCAAGAGCGCTGGTGCCACCGGTGCCGTCGCGGGTGCTGAGCAGGTGCCGCCGGAGCATGCCGAAGCCCATCGTTTGGCCGAGGAGGGCGATTACGCCGGTGCCGCCGCCGAATACGAGCGCGTGCTCGGATCCGACCCGTCCGATGCACTGGCCGCCCGCGAACGTGCGAAGGCGCTGTTGCTGGCCCGCTCCGGGTCCGCTGATGTACGTGACGTGCGTGCCGCTGCCGCCGCAGCGCCGGACGATGTGGAAGCGCAGTTGGCTGTGGCTGATATCGACATGATTGGTGGCCAGATTCAAGACGCTTTCGACCGTTTGCTGGACTTTTTGGCCGCCGGGCACAAGGCCGATATCGAGCAGGTTCGCAAGCGTCTGCTCGAATACTTCGCCATCCCCGAACCCACCGACCCGCGTCTGACCCGCGCCCGTCGTCGCCTAGCCACCCTCATGTACTAAGTGGTTTTGGCTCCCCTCTTTGAGAGGGGCTGTCGTCGTAGATGACTGAGGGGAGCTCACGAGCGTACTCGATTGCTCCCCCCCCCTAAACCATCCGATTCTTCGGCGGGTTCTAGTGATCGTTGCAACACCTGACCTACCGCAAGGAGGGTCAGGTGA
>OKOP01000373.1_pt1 | contig 11415 bp, 9 predicted proteins | sample 1612641 | NCBI WGS metagenome assembly OKOP01 (sample SAMN04436810, study PRJEB24849) | human gut metagenome | biome: human gut; feature: NICU; material: stool | host: Homo sapiens | place: USA: Saint Louis, MO | collected 2011-08-20
GATTTTTAATAAATTATAAACTTCATGAAAGTAGATTTATGTTATAATGATTAAAAGATGTAGAAAGAAAATGGAGGTTTTATTATGAAATCCAATAATTTAAAGAGAGCTGCTGCTCTTGGACTTGCAGCTTTAATGCTAGCACCAAGTGCAACTTTTGCAAAAGAGTTCAAAGATGTAAAAAAGAAAAATAATAAATATTCTTGGGCTTACGATGCAATTGATAAATTAAGTGACAACAATATTATTAGTGGACACCCTGATGGAGAGTTTAAACCAGGTGAACCTGTTTCTCTAGAAGAGCTTCTACAACTTATTAAACAAATTTTAAGACCAAGCGATCAAGAGATAAAAACTGCTAAAGAAAAATATTCTAAACTTGCTAAAGAGAAGGGTGTAAACTCTTGGGCAGAAGATGCAATATGTTTAGCACTTCACAGAGGTTACCTAGATGAAAACTCTTTAAAGAAGGCAAGTGAAAGAGGCTTCTTTAAAATAAGTGGTAGGGAATACCCAAGCAGAGGCGACATAGCAATTTTCTTTGCAAGAGCATTACAACTTAGTCCTAATGGAAACACAAACCTATTAAAACACAATGATAAAGACAAAATGAGTGATACGCTTAAGGGTTACTTATCTTCTCTTGTTGATGCAAAAATATTTACTTCAACTGGTTCCGATGGAAACTTTGAAGGAGAAAGGTCAATCACTCGTGCCGAAACTGCAATAATTACAAAGGCTTCTTTTGATTATGCAGAAAAAAATAAAATTGAAGCAAAAACTGAAAAATTAAAGGGTACAGTTATCCTTTCATCAAAGCTTAATAATGTTAATGTTGTTATAATCGAAACTAAAGGTTCGAAATATTCTTTTGACATTGATAGCAACACAAAGTATAAATTAAAAGATAAGGACATCAAGCTTGAAGATATTAAGGCTGGACAAGAAGTTGAAATCGAATATGTTAAGGCTAAGTCTGGTGAAAGAGAAGGAACTGCAAAGACTATAACAGTTACAAATGCAATGCTTGACATGGTTGGTTATGTAAACTCTAAGGGCAACAATCAAATCACTCTTAGATACAGAGACAACTCAGATTCTATAAACTTTAGAACTACTTCAAAAATATCAACATCAGATACAAAAACTTTTGATTTAGATAAAAATGTAAAAATCAAAGCCTATGGCAAAGACTTAAAATTAGAAGACATTGCAGTAGATGACTTAGTTGAATTTAAGACAAATTCTGATAATAAAATAACAGAAATGACAGTATTCCCTAAAGAAGCTTATGTAAAGGGACAAATTATTTCTATAGAAAATACTAATAAGGATAAGGCATCAATTAAATTAAAATTAAGCGATGGCAAGACTTATGAGTTTTATATTACTAATGAAACAAAAGACTTAGATAGGATATCTTTTAGAGATGACATAAATCTTTATGTGAATTATAAAGTAGCCATGGGTCTCGCTTCTAATTATCAAAAAGATAGTACATTAATTGGTGTAATAAGAGAATACAGTAATAAAGAATCACCTTGGACAACCAAGTATAATGATAATTTCTATATTTACTTTGAAACAGAGAGAGGAAAAAATGAAATCTATTATTTAGCAAATAATTATAAAATTTATAAAGACGGTAATGAGTTAAGGTTAGCTCAACTTAATCCATCGGATTTAAAGGATGAAAATGCTATAATAGAGTTAGATGGAAATGGAAAAGTTACTTCAATTAGATTAATATCTCGTGATTCTAAATTCAGAGCAATGTTTCAAGTTGTAGATATCGAAAACAAAAAATCTTTTGAAGGAATGTACACTACTGATTTAATTTTAAAAGTTTTACAAACTGACAATAAAAGACTTGATACAAATAATAATTTTAGAATTCCAAATACTAAAACTTATGATAAGTTCACTGTAATATCATGTGACGGATATGTTAACGCGAATGGAGATATAGAAGCATATTACAATATAAAAGAGGAAGATAAACCAGGAAGAGAGTTAAGTTCAAAATATAGATATGATAGAGGTAATTACAGAGAATATAAATATCTTTTCAATAATAACCCTTATTTTGGAAACAATGAACGTAATCAATTTTAATTGATTTTTAAAATAGGAACCCACAAGGGTTTCTATTTTTTTATAAAATTTTATGCTATAATTTAGGGCGGAGTGATTAGATGAAAAAGAAAATTATAACAATAAGTTTAGTTCTTTCAATTCTCTTAGCACCAGGAAGTATTTTTGCTAAATCTTTTACAGATGTAAAGAATAGTGGAAAGACAGAGTGGGCTTACAAGTATGTGGAAGAATTATCAAACAAAAACATTTTAAATGGATATGAAGATGGAACTTTTAGACCAAACAATCCTGTTAGCTTTTTGGAAACAATGCAAATTATAAAAACTCTTTCAAATCCTAGTGATGATGAAATGAAATTAGCTAGAGAAGCTTATATGGAAATGGCAAATGCTAATGGAGTTATAGACTGGGCAAAAGATGCAATTTGCTTTAACTTATATCACGGCACAATCACTGAAAAGACATTAACAAATGCTCGTGAAAGAGGATTCTTAGATAATAAGCTTTATCCAAATAGAAATTCTATTGCAGTTTATTTTGCAAGAGCTTTGAATATTGAAAAAAGTCAAGATAGAAGTAACTTAAAGTATAAGGATATGAAAAAAATTCATCCTCTAACTATGGAGTATCTTCCAAATCTTGTTAATTCAAATATTTTTACTAGCACAGGTTCAGAAGGTAATTTTAACGGAAATCTTGCAATAAGAAGAAGTGAAATTGCAGTATTAACTTCTAAGTCCCTTGAGTATTTTAATAAAAACTTAGATAAGGTAAGGAAACAAAAAGAAGTGAATGTCGAAGACTTATTAGTTAAGCCTGAAGATAATAAAGCTAGTGAAAATAATTCGGTAAGCAAGGATAATAATAAAAATGAGAAAGAATCTATCTTAGTTAATAAAGATTTAAACAATAAAACTATTGATGATAGAGATTTAGAAGCTGCGGAAGCTAACATACCAATTAACTTTAAGGGTCAAGTCATAGAAATAATAGAAAGTAAAAATGTTAATTTTATAAGGATTAAAGTAACTGAATCTGATTCTGATAGATTTGGTCCAGGACAAGTTATAACTTTAAATACTTTCAGAAAACATAATATTAATGACATCGTTGAAGGTTATGGTATCCTTGGCGAAAATAGTCTAACAAACATAAAATTAAAATAAGATTAAAGGGGCTGTTCATTTGACGGCCCTTTCAAATTGGAGGAAATGTGGAATTTTTAAGTAGAACTGAGAGAATGATTCCTAAAGAAGATATCAAGAAAATAAATGATAAAGCTGTTATTGTATTTGGTCTTGGTGGAGTTGGCGGATCCTGTGCTGAAGCTCTAGTAAGAGCAGGAATAGGAGAGATAGGCCTTGTTGATGGTGATGAATACGAGATAACAAATATAAATAGACAAGCCTTTGCCACAACCAAAACTTTGGGAATGAGAAAAGTTGATGCTTGTGAAGAAAGACTTCTTGAGATTAATCCAAAATTAAAAATAAAAAAATATGATTTATTTGTAAGTGAAGAAAATATTAGAGATATTGATTTTGAATCTTATGATTATGTCGTAGATGCAATTGACACGATTACATCTAAGCTTTTGATTATTAGGGAAGCATATGATAGAAATATAAAAATAATTTCTGCAATGGGTGCAGGTAATAGATTGGATCCTACAAAGTTTCAAGTTATGGAAATTGAAAAAACACAAAATGATCCCCTTGCAAGAATTATGAGGAAAAAATTGAAGGAGATGGGAATAAAAAAATTAAAGGTGGTTTGCTCCAGTGAGCTTCCAATAAAAACTGGCGATAGAACACCGGGGTCAATCTCTTTTGTTCCACCAGTTTGTGGTATGGTACTAGCTTCTCAAGTCATAAGGGATATCTTAAAAAGTTGAAATTAAGGGAAAAAAAACATATAATATTTAGCAGTAAGGAGAAGTCATGGATATAAATACATTAAACGATAAACAAAAGGAAGCCCTTTTGGCAACTAAAGTCCCCTTGCTTATTTTAGCAGGAGCTGGAAGTGGAAAAACCAAGGTGGTAACTTCTAAAATTGCATATTTAATCGAGGAGTTACAAGTTCCATCTTGGAAAATTTTGGCAATTACCTTTACTAATAAGGCTGCTAATGAAATGAGAGATAGAGTTTCAAAATTAATCGACGAAGACATCTCCTCAATGTGGATAGGAACCTTTCACTCAATTTGCGTTAGAATACTTAGGAAAAATATAGATAAAATTGGTTATAGTTCAAGTTTTACTATTTATGATAGAGACGATCAAATTACTGTTGTAAAAGAAGCTATAGGAGAGTTAGGACTAGACAGGGATATTTATAAACCTAGATCCCTTGTTAATGATATTTCAAACATAAAAAGTGAAGGATTAAGTCCAAAAGAATATATTGATTTAAATAAGACTAACTTTTTTAAAGAAAATCTGGGTAAAATTTATGAAATTTATGAAAAAAAGTTAGTTAGCAATAACGCTTTGGATTTTGATGACCTCCTAATAAAAACAGTTGATATTTTAAGAGACTATGAAGATGTCAGAGATTTTTATAGAAGTAAGTTTGAATATATATTCGTTGATGAATACCAAGATACTAATAAAATTCAATATGAATTTATTAAACTGGTTGCAGGAAATGAACCAAATCTAACAGTGGTTGGAGACAACGACCAATCTATTTATAAGTGGCGTGGTGCTGATATAAATAATATCTTAAACTTCCACAAAGATTTTCCTGGTGCAAAAATTGTAAAGCTAGAACAGAATTATAGGTCTACTCAAAAAATTCTTGAAGTAGCTAACAAGGTTATAGAAAATAACAGGACTAGGATTGAAAAAAATCTTTGGACTTCAAGAAATGAAGGTAAACCAGTTGTATATAGAGAGTTCCCTCACTCAAATGAGGAAGAATATGGAGTTATAAATAAAATAATAGGTCTTCACTATAAGGGTGAAGAATTTAAAGATATGGCTATCTTATATAGGACCAATGCTCAGTCAAGAGGTTTTGAAGAGGCCCTAGTTAGAGAGAGCATACCCTACAAGATTGTAGGTGGACTAAAGTTCTATGATAGGATGGAAGTAAAGGATATCTTAGCTTACCTGAGAGCTATAAATAATACTGAGGATAATAAACAGACCAAAGCGAGGGATAGGAGATACATCTCTAGCTGACTTATTAGACTATGCTGATAAAAATGGAATTTCCCTTTATGATCTTGTGACAAATATTGACAAATTTGAGGATTTGAACATCAGGGCAAGGAAAAATGTTAGAGACTTCGGAAGCATCTTGAAGATTTTAAAAGATAGGTCTGAAAAACTTTCTATTGGAAAGCTTTTTGAAGAAGTATTATATGAAAGTGGTTATGTAGAAGATTTAAAAAGTCAAAATACAATTGAAGCTAAGACTAGACTTGAAAATATTGAAGAACTTCACTCTAATATAATGGAATACGATAGGGAAGGTGTAGAACTTGCCGAATATTTAAATACCCTATCACTTTTATCCGATGTTGATAAGACTTCCGAAGAAAGTGGAGTTAATCTTATGACAATGCACGCTGCAAAAGGTTTGGAATTCTCCACTGTATTTCTAGTTGGATTTGAAGAAGGACTTTTCCCATCTAATAGATCTATTGAAAGCGAAGATGAGGTTGAAGAAGAGAGAAGACTTTGTTATGTAGGAGTCACAAGAGCCTGCAACAATCTTTTTATTTCATCCTCAAGGACTAGGTCCATGTACGGAAAATTAACTCCGGCAAAAAGAAGTAGATTTATTCATGAAATGGGCGAAACAATAGAAATTATTGAAGATAAGAGTAGAGAACTTTTAGAAATTCGCGACTATAATGAAGGAAACAAATCTTTTGTTAATAGAAAAACTAAATTCTTTGGAATAGAAAAAAAGACAGAAGCTGGCAAGGGCCTTAACCAAGCAACTGATAAGAACATAAGCGTTGGTGATAAAGTTAAACATAAAGTATTTGGCAAAGGCATGGTAGTTCAAAAGAAAGAAAAAAATGGAGACTATGAAGTTGTTATTTCCTTTGATAAAAAGGGATTAAAGAGACTTATGCTATCTGTAGCTCCTATTAAATTAATAGATTAGTTGGTGACTTATGAAGGATAAAATAAAAGAAATGGAAAATTTAATCAAGAAAATTGATAAATTAAATTACCATTATTATACTCTTGACGATCCACTTCTTTCCGATGCTGAGTATGACAAACTTTACGACAAGTTAGTCAACTTAGAGAAAGAAAGTGGAACAGTTCTACCTTATTCACCTACAACTCGAGTAGGTGGTGCTGTCCTTAGCAAATTTGAAAAACATACTCATCTTGCTAGGCTTTACTCAATGGATAAGGCTCAGGGAGATGAAGCTCTTCTTGGATGGTTTAATAGAATAGAAAAATTTGTAAGTGACTATAATCAAAACAATGTAAATAAATTGCCAGAACCAGAATTTATTGTTGAGCTTAAGTTTGATGGACTTACAATTAACCTAACATATGAAAATCAAAATCTTGTTATGGCATCGACTAGGGGTAATGGGATAATTGGTGAAGAAATCCTAGAACAAGTAAAGACAATTTACTCTGTTCCCTTAAGAATTTCTTATCCTGGGAAAATTGAAGTTCAAGGAGAAGGCTTGATGCCTCTATCTGAACTAGAGAAATACAACCAAGAAAATGATGAGAAATTAAAAAATGCTAGGAATGCAGCAGCAGGCGCCTTAAGAAACTTGGATCCCAAGGTTACTAAAAAAAGAAACTTAACAGCTTTCTTTTATAATGTTGGATATATCGAAGAAGATATATTTAAATCAGATGATGATATTAAAAATTTCTTAAGAGAAAATAATTTTAAAGTTTCAAAATATAACTTTAAAGTCAAAAAATTCTCAGATATAGCACAAAAAATAAAAGAAATTGGAGAAAACAGAAATAAGTTAGATGTTTTAATTGATGGCGTAACTATAAAGGTAAATGACATAGAAACTAGAAAAGCTCTTGGATATACAAATAAGTTTCCTCGTTGGGCAGTTGCTTATAAATTTGAAGCGGAAGAAATTTCAACTACTCTTCTTGATGTAGTGTGGAATGTTGGAAGGACAGCTAAGGTTACTCCTTCAGCAATTCTTGAACCAGTTGATATTGGTGGCGTAACAGTACAAAGAGCTACCTTAAATAATTATGATGACATACTTAGGAAAAAGGTTAAGATAGGTTCGAGAGTTTTAATAAGAAGGTCTAACGATGTTATACCAGAAATATTAGGAACTCTTCCAAGTGATAACGAAACACGTGAAATAGAAAAGCCAAAAACTTGCCCTTATTGCGGGTCTCATCTTTATCAAGATGGTGTCCACATATTCTGCCCTAACACCTTATCTTGTGTTCCACAATTAGTTTCAAGGCTCACACATTTTGCATCAAGAGATGCAATGGACATAGAAGGTTTTAGCGAGAAAACTATAGAAAAGTTAATGGCTACTATTGGCTTGAAAGAAATCCCTGATATTTACAAGCTAAAATATGAAGATATAATTAAAATAGAAGGTTTTAAAGAAAAGAGGACTAATAATCTTCTAAAAGCAATTGAAAACTCTAAAAAACCACATTTATCAAATTTTATCTATGCCCTAGGAATACCTAACGTTGGTATAAAAACTGCTAGAGACTTAGCTGATCATTTTAAATCATTTGATAAATTAAAAAATTCTAAGGAAGAAGAATTAGTTTCTATAGGAGACATTGGAAACATTACAGCAAAAGAAATTGTAGAATTCTTCCACGATGATAGAATCATTAGGGCAGTGGATGAGTTATTTGACTTAGGTTTAAATCCAATATGTGAAGATGATAATAAGGGACCTAAGCCTCTTGATAAAAAAACTTTTGTATTAACAGGGACATTAGAAATTCCTAGAAAAGAATTGGAAGAAAAACTGATATCTTTAGGTGCTAAATTGACAGGATCAGTAAGTAAAAAAACTGATTATGTTGTTGTAGGAGAGAACCCAGGATCCAAGTATGAGAAAGCAAGATCCTTAGATATAAAAATTTTGAGTTTGGAAGAACTTGAAGATTTAGTAGGAGGTTTAAATGAATAAAGAAGATATAAGGCATATTGCAAATATTGCTCAAATAGATTTCACTGATGAAGAGCTAGATAAATTTGCGCCAAGCTTTGATGAAAATATTGAGCTTGTGAATAAAATAAAAGAAATTGACACTGATGGTGTTGAAATGGTATTCCAAGTTAATGGAACAGAAAACAATATTCGTGAAGACAAAACTGGAGAGTCTCTTTCTCAAGAAGAGGCACTAGCAAATGCTGCTACTAAAAAATACGGTTATTTTAAACTTATAAAGTTTGTAGAATAGGAGGGACTCATGACTTTTAGCAAATTAAAGGCCTGGGAGATAGCTCAAGGATATAGAAACAGAGATTTCTCTTGTGAAGAAGTTACAAGAGAATTTCTAGACAATATTAAAGAAAAAGATAAAGAAATTAATGCATATATAACAGTTACAGAAGAATTGGCTTTAAAAAAAGCTAAGGAAGTTGATGAAAAATTCCATAACAGAGAAGATATGTCTCCTCTTGCAGGGATTCCTATTTCTATTAAAGACAATATCTCCGTAAAAAATTTAAAGATGACTTGCGGCTCTAGGATGCTCGAAAATTATATTTCACCCTATGATGCCACACTAGTTAAAAAAATAAAGGAAAATGATGGAGTCATATTAGGCAAGGTAAACTTGGATGAATTTGCCATGGGAGCATCAACTAGAACTTCATACTTTGGAGTAACAAAAAATCCACTTGATACTACAAGAGTTTCTGGTGGATCATCAGGTGGATCAGCTGCATCTGTTAGTGCTAATATGACAGCTATATCTATTGGATCTGATACTGGCGGATCTGTTAGACAACCTTCAAGCTTTTGTAAAACTGTTGGTATGAAACCAACTTATGGTTCCATTTCTAGGTTTGGTATGGCTTCAATGGCAAACACCTTTGATCAACCTGGCGTTATTGCAAATGATGTTAGAGACCTTACAATAATGTTTAATGTAATAGAAGGTAGGGATGAAAGAGATGCAACTTCTGTAGGAAATCCAGGATTAAATTTTGATTTCGATTTCTCAGATGATGCAATTAAAAATCTTGAAGGTAAAAAGTTTGCTATTCCTAAGACTTATTTAGAAATGGATTTAAATGAGAGAGTTAGAAGCGAACTTGAAAAGGCAATTGAAATTTTAAGAGACAATGGTGCCCAAGTTGATGAATACGACATTGAATCCCTAAACCACACTATAGAAACTTATAACATTCTAGTTAATGGAGAAATTGCATCGAACTTGGCTCGTTTTGATTCCATAAGATATGGTCACAGAACAAATAAAAAATTTGAAACGATAGAAGAAATGTACCGTGCTTCAAGAAGTGAAGGCTTTGGAGACGAAGTCAAGAGAAGGATTATGATAGGTACTAATATCCTATCTATGGATAATGCTGAAGAATTTTATTATAAGGCTCTAAAGGTTAGAGGTTTAATTAAAAGAGATATGGATAGGATGTTTAAGGATTACGATTTTATGATTTGTCCAACATTCCCAGTTCTTCCTTTTAAAATTGATGATAATATAAGCCCAGTTGAAGCATATCAAGCAGACTTATTTACAATTCCTGCTAATATGGTGGGCTCTCCTTCAATTTCACTACCAATGCCAGCAGGTCAAGATGGACTATCAATTGGTATTGAATTTACAGGTAAGAGATTTAAGGACAAGGACCTACTTCAAGCGTCCCTAGCATTTGAAAGGAGCTTAAACAAATGAGATATAAAACAATTGTAGGATTGGAAATTCACGTAGAACTTTCCACAGAAACAAAAGCCTTTTGTTCATGTAAAAACTCCTTTGGTGATGAACCTAACACAAATGTATGTCCAGTGTGCTTGGCACTTCCTGGTGGGATGCCAGTTCTAAATAGAAATGCTGTTAATTATACTATAATGGCAGGAACTGCTTTTAACTGTAAGATAAATAACAAATCCAAATTTGATAGAAAAAATTATTTTTATCCAGACTTAACAAAGGGTTTCCAAATTACCCAAAATGACAAGCCAATCTGCACTGATGGCTATCTTGAAATAGACACAGAAGATGGAAAGAAAAAGATTGGACTTTTCCAAATTCAAATGGAAGAGGATACAGCAAAAAGTCTTCATACAGAAGATAATGAAACGCTAATGGATTACAACAGATGTGGTGTTCCTCTAATAGAAATTGTTACTAAACCAGATATTTCTAGTGGTAAAGAAGCTCGTGACTTTCTAGAAAAATTAAAGTCAACTCTTAGATTCTTGGATATATCAGATTGTAAGATGGAAGAAGGATCCCTTAGATGTGATGTTAACGTAAATGTCAAGGACATGGAAACAGGAGAAAAAACTGCTATTACAGAAGTTAAAAACCTTAACTCCTTTAGGGGTGTTGAAAAGGCAATTGATTTTGAAGTAGAAAGACACATAAAACTTCTTGAAAATCATGAAGATGAAATCAAGACTACTAGAAGATGGGACGACGCCAAAAATGAAACCATCTTAATGAGGGTTAAGTACACTGCAAATGACTACAGGTTTGCACCAGAAGGTGACCTTCCAATAGTTCATATTACAGATGAAGAAATAAAAGAAGTAGTAGATAAAATGCCAGAGCTTCCAGAGCAAATGATTGAAAGATTTGTAAAGGAATATGACATTACACTTGAAGATGCACAAGTATTAACTTCTTCCAGAGAACTCGCAAAGTTTTTCGAAGAACTTGCAAAAGATTTTAAAGACTATACTTTATTATCAAACTGGATTCAAACAGAAATTTTAAGAAGAGTTGAAATTTCCGATGACGAAGAATTTAAACTACCTTTTGAAAACAAAGAGTTTATTGAACTTTTAAATGCAATTAAGAGTGAAAAGATCAGCAACAATGCTGGTAAAAAAGTTTTAAGAGAAATGTTTGAAACTGGAGATGGAGCAAAGGAAATAATTGAAAGACTTGGTCTTGTACAAATGACAGACCTATCTGCAATAGAAAAGATTGTAGATGAAGTTTTAGATGAAAATGAACAATCAATTATTGACTTCAAAGAAGGAAAAGACAGAGCTCTCGGATTCTTGGTTGGACAAGTAATGAAAAAATCAAGAGGAAAAGCAAATCCAAAAGTTGCAAATGAAATGCTTGTAAAAAAATTAAATGAAAGATAAGAAAAATTAAAAAAATATAATTT
>OKOP01000375.1_pt1 | contig 11389 bp, 9 predicted proteins | sample 1612641 | NCBI WGS metagenome assembly OKOP01 (sample SAMN04436810, study PRJEB24849) | human gut metagenome | biome: human gut; feature: NICU; material: stool | host: Homo sapiens | place: USA: Saint Louis, MO | collected 2011-08-20
GATTTATAAACTCTTTTTCAACTAAGTTAGCTAATCTTTCCACAGCTTCTTCTTCATCTACGCCGTCAGCTTCAATGATGATCTCTTCACCTGTGAAGGCACCAAGAGACATAATCCCAATAATGGACTTGCCATTTACCTTGTCACTATGAGCTTCAAGATTTATTTCAGAAGCAAACTTGTTAGCCTCTCTTACAAACAGTGCAGCTGCCCTAGCGTGGAGCCCGTCACTATTATTAAGTACAACTTTTTTACTTATCATTTTATACACCCCTCAACTTGTTCGCAATTCTCCTAAGTTTTTTAAATCTATAATTAACAGTGGACTTTGAAAGCTTTGGCTCAATAGAGTTCGCAATGTCGTTTAAACTCATAGACCTGTTCTCAAGTCTTATCTTGGCTATGGCTTTCAAATCCTCATCTAAATTTTCTATCCCAATTTCCCTCTCGATAAGCTTTATATCTTCTACCTGGTCGTAAGATGACTTAACTGTTTTATTCAAGTTAGCCGTCTCACAATTTACAATCCTATTTACATTGTTTCTCATTTCCTTTATAACTCTTACGTTTTCGTAATTCAAAACAGAGTTATAGGCACCTATGAGGGATAGGAAGTCGGAAATTTGTTCTGAGTCCTTAATGTAAATTATGTATTTTTCCTTCCTCATAATTACCTTTGACTTGAGTCCAAATTCATTAATTGTATCTCTTAAAAAGTATGCGTTGGATTCGTTTTCAGAAACAAATTCCAAATGATATCCTTTTTTTGGATCTGTAATGGATCCTGAACCCATAAAGGCACCACGGATGTAGGCCTTTTTCTCATTACTTGTTTTTATGAGATCAGTGGAAGCATAATTTATCATAAATACGCTTGCACCCTTAATATATTTTAACTCATCAAGAAGTAACCTGCAAGACTCATCTTGCGATATATAGATAATAAATACATTTTTTTTAAGTTGAGTGGACCTAACATTTTTAACTTCAACGTCAAAACCAAAGGACCTTCTTAAAAATGTAAAAATTCTCCTTGCCACAGGAGCATTTTCTGTAATGTATTCCATAGAAATTTTATTGTTTTTGAAATTTAAGATCCCACACATGGGAGTTATGCCTGCAAGTTCAGATAAAATTATTTTGTAGTCATCAACTTTTATCTTAGCCACTTCATCCTTAATCTCTGATGAAAAACTCATTACATCACCCCTTTATCCATATTTCTCTTATTATATCAGAAATTTAATTTAATTGTTTCTAAATTTACATTTTCAAAGCATTATTAAATTAAAGTAAAGCTTGGGTTAAAATAAAAAATAAAAGGCCTGTGACCTAAGAGAGAACTTTAATCCTCTTCTCTTTACTCACAGGCTTTAATTTAAATCTTATTTTGTTTCTTTCTTGTTTTCAGCCTTTGCATTTTCTTTTCCTGCATTAGCTTTTGCATTTTTCTTTCCTGCTTCAGCCTTTGCATTAGTTTCCTTAGCTTGGCCTTCTTTTTCTACCTTGCCAAAGTTTTTGTATTCTTCTGGAAGTTGAACTTCTTTAGAAGTGTTAACATAGATTTTTATTTTAGCATCTTTTTTAACTTTGTCAATGTATTCTTTGAATTTTTCTTGTTGTAGTTGAGCCTTGATTTGGTCCTTAACTGCATCAAATTCTAAAGGCTTTTTATCTTCAAGTTTGATGATGTGGTAACCAAATTGTGTAGTGATAGGTTCAGAAATGTCTCCAACCTTCATCTTAGCAATTTCCTTATCAAAGGCTTCAACCATTTGTCCACTTGTGAATTCGCCAAGTGATCCACCGTTTTGTGCACTTCCTGTGTCCTTAGAGTTTTCCTTTGCAAGCTTAGCAAAGTCTTCTCCCTTTAGGATTTTCTTTCTCAACACATTAGCTTCCTTTAAGTCATCAACTAGGATGTGAGAAGCCTTAGCCTTGTAGTAAGAATCCTTGTTATCTTCGTATTGTTTTTTAACTTCTTCTTCAGTTGGTTCAAGTTCTTTTAATTTTTCTTGAGTATATTTGCCAACTAACATTTGATTTTTCATGTTTTCAGCAACATATTCCTTTGGAAGTCCATTTTCTTTTAGGAACTTGTTGAAGGCTTCTTCGCCACCAAGTTGTGCCTTGATTTCGTCAAGCTTTTTATTTACTTCTTCATCAGAAACTGTGATTTTTGATTTTTCTGCATCTTGTTTAAGAGCTTCAGTTGTTGTTAAGTCAGTGATTGCTTGTTCTCTTAAAAGTTCGTCAGTAGACTTTTTGCCGTCTTCCTTGTTCTTTAGAACATCTTCACCATACATTGAAGTAAGTTGATTTACCCTTGCTGCATAAGACTTATAAAAATCTGCCATTGGGATTTCAACTCCACCAACCTTAGCTGCTGCATCTTTATTTGCACCGCTACAAGCTACAAGTGAACCTGCTAGTGCAATAGTCACTGCTATCTTACCAAATTTTTTTAAAAACATAATTCTCTCCTTATTTTATTTAATTTTTATCATTTAGTGTTTCTATTATACACTACTTTTTAGAAGTTTTTGTGTCCTTTTTGTGTAAATACAAAATTGTAACTAGTTTTTTAAGCTCGTCGAGAGGATACTTGAGCTTGGTAAATACAATTTCATTAACATTTCCCATAGAGTAAGAAACATTATCGAACTCGTTGTTTATTTCCATTATGGCAGGAAGCCCGACTTCACCTTCTACTCTTACCCTATATTCTCCTCTTCTCTCAACAATAGATGAAACTTTTGCCTTTTGTGCCTTGTTCTTTAAGATGGCAATGTCCATTAGGTTTGAAACTTCATCAGGGAAGTCTGAGAACCTGTCGATTAATTCATCAACAAGGTCTGAGTACTCTTCTTCAGTTGATAAAACAGAAATCTTTTTATAAATTTCAAGCCTTGTCCTGTCATCAGCAATATATTCCTTTGGTATAAAGGAATCCAGCTTGAGGTCAATTGTAGTTTCAATTTCTTCTTCAACATCAAGACCCTTTAACTTCATGACAGCATCCTTTAGGTACTTCATGTAGAGGTCGTAACCAATTTTTTCTATGTGACCTGACTGTCTTGACCCAAGTATGGAGCCAGACCCTCTTATCTCAAGGTCTCTTTCTGCAATCTTGTGACCTGACCCAAACTCAGTGAATTCTTTTATAGCTTGGAGTCTCTTTTGTGCCACTTCAGAGATTGATGTGGACCTGTCGTAGGTGAAGTAGGCGTAGGCAATTCTCGATGATCTGCCTATCCTTCCACGAAGTTGATAAAGTTGTGAAAGCCCCAACCTATTGGAGTCTGTTATTATCATTGTGTTTGCATTGGGAACGTCCATGCCAGTTTCTATTATAGTTGAGCAAACTAATACGTCAACATTACCCTCTATGAAGTCAATCATTGTATCTTCAAGGGCCTTCTCAGTCATCTGACCATTTGCCATGGAGAAGGTTGCCTCTGGTACAAGCTTCCTAAGTTCCAAAAGTTTATTTTCCATATTTGAAACCTTGTTGTAGAGGAAGTAAACTTGTCCTCCCCTTTCAATTTCCTTTAGGATGGCCTCACGAACCATGAGGTTGTTATACTCTAGGACGTAAGTTTCCACTGGAAATCTCTCTTCAGGTGGCTCTTCAATAACAGACATGTCCCTTATTCCAATCATGGACATCTGAAGAGTCCTTGGAATTGGTGTGGCTGTTAGAGTTAAGGTGTCTACATTTTCCTTTAGCATCCTCAACTTTTCCTTGTGACGAACTCCAAATCTTTGCTCTTCATCAATAATCAAAAGTCCCAAGTCCTTGAACTTCACATCCTTGGAAAGGAGCCTGTGAGTTCCCACTATTATATCGATGTTGCCATCCTTTAGACCTTCAAGGTCCATCTTCTGATCCTTCTTGGACCTAAACCTTGAGAGAAGTCCAACTCCCACAGGGAAGTTTTTAAACCTCTCCTTAATTGTGTTGTAGTGTTGCTGTGCCAAAATAGTTGTTGGCACAAGAATTGCAACTTGCTTTCCGTCAAGTATTGCCTTAAAGGCTGCACGAAGGGCAACCTCTGTCTTTCCATAACCAACGTCGGCGCAGAGAAGTCTGTCCATAGGAGATGCCTTCTCCATGTCTTCTTTTATCTCTTCAGCAGACTTCAACTGGCCAGGAGTTTCTTCATAGATAAAGGCATCCTCAAACTCCCTTTGATATTGGGAGTCCTCACTAAAGGCAAAGCCTTTGGTATTCTCGCGAGTTGCATAGAGTTTTATTAAGTCCTCAGCCATGTCGTCAATGGACTGTCTTGCACGAGCCTTTTTCTTCTTCCAGTCAAGAGAGTTTAACTTGTTGACCTTTGGCGGCCTCTTGCCCTCTTGGACGTACTTGTAAATGGAATCAAGAGCTTCTATTGGAAGGAAGAGTTTGTCCTCTCCACCGTACTCAATAAGAATGTAGTCCTTTTGTATGCCTGAGACTTCTAGTCTTCTTGTCCCAACATATTTACCAACACCATGGGCCTCGTGAACTACGTAGTCACCAATTTGTAAGTCCTCAAAGTTAAGTGCCTTCTTCTTCGCTGGTTTTTTCTTTTTATTCTTTGAGAAGGACCCATAAATTTCTGAATAATTAATAAAAACTGTCTTTGAATCTGAAAATTCTATTCCTTCATTTAAGGCACCAGTAGTGACAACAAGCTTGGAAGTAATTTTTTCATTCTTTGTATTTTTTGCCAAGTGTGGTGAGTAGCCCAAGTCCACAAGATGATCAAAAAGTCGCTTGGCTCTTTTTTCTGTTGCCCCAAGGAGGATGACTTGAAAATTATTTTTTCCATAATAGTCCAGGTCTTCCTTGAAAAGTTTTATCTTTGACATGTAGTTTGTCACGATCTTGACCTTGATGTTCACAATGTCCTTTGGCTTAAACATCTTTGGTGGCTTCAAGAGGGCGTTAAAAGTTATTAAAGTTTTTTCATTTAACTTGTCGACTATGTCCTTATAGTTGTAAAAAGTTTTTTCGTGAGACTTTGTGACTTCACCATTCTCTATTAAGATTGCAAACTTTTCTCCATTTGCAAGATCAAGTTCTTCTTCTCTCTCAAGGATCCTGGAAGGCTCTTCAATTAAAAATATAAAATCATCCAAGTAATCTAAGAAGGATCCCACTTCTTCTTGGTCTACATAAGGAAGGATTAGGTCCTTGTTGATAATAGTCTCTTGATTTTCTAACCTGTCAACGTATCTTAAAAACTTTTCATTGAGTCTATCTTTTTCTTTTCCCTGGAGCTTAATCTTAGATAGGTCTTTTTTTATTCTCTCAGCAACTTGATCTCTTTCATCTGCTTTTATAATCAAGTCTTCTATGGGATAGATTGTAATTTTTTCTAATTTTTCAATGGACCTTTGGCTTTCAATTTCAAAGGACCTAATAGAATCAACTTCGTCATCAAAAAGTTCTATCCTGTAGTTGGCATCTTGAGTCCCAATATCTATGATGGAACCCCTAAGAGAAAATTGACCTAGACCCTCAACGCTTGGAAACCTTTCGTAACCCATTTCCACAAGCTTCTTGGGTAGGTCATCAAGATTTAAAACTTGCCCAACTTCTATAGATGTCTTATAAGATGAAAAAATTTCTGGCCTTGATATCTTTGCAGTCAAGGCGTTTAAGGTTGTGACAACCATCTTGGCCCTGCCACTTGAAATCTCTGCCATGGCTTCTAGTCTCTTCTTTGTGTTCTCCTTGGACTTTGAATCCCTGTCGTAGAAAAAGACGTCCTTTTCTGGATAATAGACGCAGGCCTCATCTGATATGGACTCAATGTCCTCGTAGGCCTTTCTTGCCCTCACCCTATCTTGTGAGATGAGACAGACTTTTTTGCCATCAGCTGCAAAAGTGGGCGCAAAAAGAGAGAGCACTGCCTCCTCTGAACCAAAGACTGCAGTGTTCTTTGAAATTTTTATTGAATTATCTAATTCCTTAAAAGCTTCTAGGTTCTTTACACTATTGATTAAAAAATTCAATTTTCACCTCAATAAATGTTGTTATTATAAGAATTCATGGACTTGTCGATACCTGAGTCCACTGCATCAATTACTGCATCTGCACAGGCATCAATGGCATCGGCAATATGCTTTCTATCCTTTGACGGAAAATTGGACAGAACAAAACTTGCCAAATCTTCATTGGGGTGTTTCTTCCCAACACCAATCTTAAACCTGGCAAAATCTTTGCTTCCTGTTAAGTTTACAATTGACTTAAGTCCATTGTGGGTTCCAGCAGATCCATTTTTCTTTATCTTTAGCTGAGCAAATTCAATGTCAATGTCGTCTACAATAACCATTAAGTCTTCTGGTTTTAATTTATAAAAATTTAAAATTTCTACAATTGATTCTCCGGAATTGTTCATAAAAGTATGGGGCTTTAGGAGAATGACCTTCTCGTTGCCGATTCTCCCTTCACCTACAAGCCCCTTAAATTTAATCTTATTAACTTTTATATTAAGCTTATCCGCAAGGACATCAATTGTTGAGAAACCCACATTGTGCCTAGTATCTTCATACTTTTTGCCGGGGTTTCCCAGTCCTGCAATTATATACACTTAATCACCTTATTCAAACATTTCACTAACTGATTGTGATGTGTTGATTCTCTTAATTGCTGATGCAAAGATTGGAGAAACAGACACAATATCAATCTTATCTATTTTCTTTTCTTCTGGAAGTTCAATAGTATCTGTGATTACAAATTTTTCAAGAGATGAATTCTTTAGTCTTTCAATAGCTGGACCTGATAGGACTCCGTGAGTTGCAGCTCCATAAACTTTTTTTGCACCTCTTGCCTTTAGGGCATCTGCTGCCTTAGTAATAGTTCCAGCAGTATCTGCAATATCGTCAACAAGGATAACTGACTTGCCTTCAACATCACCAATAATATTCATAACTTCAGATACATTTGCCTTTGGTCTTCTCTTTTCAATTATTGCAATAGGAAGATTTAATTCGTTGGCAAACTTTCTTGTTCTTGTAACTCCTCCAAGGTCTGGAGAAACAACTACAAAGTCGTCTTCATTTACAATGTCCTTGAAGTATCTTGCAAGGTAAGGAACTGCTGTTAGGTGGTCAACTGGGATATCAAAGTATCCTTGGATTTGACCAGCGTGAAGGTCCATTGCAACAACCCTGTCAGCTCCTGCTTCAGTAATTAAATTTGCCACAAGTTTTGAAGTAATAGGTTCCCTTGCCTTAGTCTTTCTGTCTTGTCTTGCATAACCGTAGTAAGGTATAACTGCGTTAATTCTACCAGCTGATGCTCTCTTTAGACCATCAATTAAAATTAAAAGTTCCATTAGGTTGTCATTAACTGGTGAAGAAGTTGATTGGATAACAAAAACATCCTTACCTCTTACAGAAACTCCAATATCAATTGAAATTTCTCCATCAGAAAATGTGGACACAGTACAAGCGCCCTTTTCAATTCCCAAGTTTTCACAAATTTTATCTACAAGACTAAGGTTAGAATTTCCTGTAAATACTACAATATCTCCATTAACTGTGTTCATTATCCACGTCCTCCTATTTCATAAATCCTTTTCTCTCAACCCAACCATCTATATTTTTTTGAGGTGCTCTCTCAAGAGAAAGTTGACCCTTCAAAACTTTTTTAGTAATAGTAGATCCAGCTGCAACATAGCCATTTTCTTCTACTTCAATTGGTGCTACTAAATTTGCATTAGAACCAATAAAGGCATTGTCCCCAACCTTGGCCCTAAACTTGTCCCTTCCATCGTAATTAACAAAGACCACTCCGCAGCCTATGTTAACTCCACTGCCCACATCGGCATCTCCAATGTAAGCAAGGTGACTCATCTTTGACCCATCTCCAACATTAGAATTCTTAACTTCAACAAAGTTTCCAATTTTACAATTTTCTCCAACATGAGAATTTGGTCTTAGGTGGGCGTAAGGTCCCACTGTAGTTCCCCTTCCTATAGAAGAGTCTTCTATTTCAGATGACCTAATAATAACATCTTCCCCAATTGTTGAATTCTTTATTGTAGAAGAGTAAATTTCTGCCCCTTCTTTTATTACAGACTTCCTATCAATGCGAGTGCCTGGGTAAATCATGACATCTCTTTCGATAGTAGCTCCGTATTCTATATAAGTGGACTTAGGGTCAATTATCCCAACACCATTTATCATGTATTCCTTGTTAATCTTTTTTTGTAAGATTTCTGCTGCAATAGATAACTCGTATCTTGAATTAACACCAAGGATTTCTCTTGTGTCCCTAAGCTTAAAGGAGTCAACCCTCTTGCCTTCCTTAACTAGGATTTCAAGTGTGTCAGTTATATAAAGCTCATTTGCTGCATTGTCAGTGTTGATTTTTTGAAGAGCTGACTTTAGAGAAGAACCTTTGAAGGCAAAAATTCCTGAATTAATTTCACGAATTAGCTTTTGCTTTTCACTTGCGTCCTTTTCCTCAACTATTGCAACAACATTTGCATTTTCATCTCTGACAATCCTTCCGTAGTTTGTAGGATCCTTCATATCAGCAGATAAAACTGTTATATCATTATTTCTCTCTTCGTGGTATCTCAAGAAGCATGAAATAGTTGAATTTGAAATAATTGGAGTATCTCCATTTAAGATAATAACTGTGTCATCATCTTCTATTTTATCAAGAGCATTCATCACGGCATAACCTGTACCATAAGGTACATTGTCGCCAATAGGTTGCTCAATAAATTCCACATCTTGTTCATCTTCAAAGGCCTTGCACACTTTTTCCTTATTGTGTCCCACAACTACAAGATTCTTTTCAACTTGTGAATGCTTGCAAGAATTTAGGACATAAAAAAGCATAGGTCTTCCAAGAATTTCATGAAGTACCTTTGGTTTTTTGGACTTCATTCTCGTTCCCTCTCCTGCTGCCAGGATAACTGAAACTTTCATAAAACACCTCTTTTTATTTACTTCTTACATTATAACTAAGATTGACTCTTATATTCAAGAAAATTTCACAATTAATTTATATTTCAGCCACTTGTAGAAGATTTTTTTGGTTTTTGTAAAAATAAAATAAAATTTATGGAAAATTTCCCTTGTTTACTTTTTAAATTTTTACTAAGTCATAAATTCTCGTGAGCTTATAAATTTTTATAAAGTCATAAACTTTTGTGAAGTCATAGTTTCTTATAAAGTCGCAATTTTTTATGAAGTCACACTTTCTCATAAAGTCATAAATTTTCATGAAACTTATTTCCATTGCTGTGAGAGTATATTTTTCTAATATCCCTTACTTATGCCTAGAGATATCTCCTTCAGACCTCTCTTACAAACTAACGGCCTGTCAGAATCACATTCTTTACTTTTCATAAGCAAGACGTCAGCCTTAAATTAAAGACTAGTGGGAGTGCATAAAATAAGCAAAAAAATTGGCTGTGCGTTAAAAATTTTCAACTGTTTAAACTCGCGAAGCGAGTGAGTTGACATGACCTAACCCAATTTGCGAAGCAATTTGATGGTAGGTCAGTTCGCAAATTGGAGCTTGTGACAATTTGTGTTCTTCTATTTTTAGCATAGCCAATTTTTTTGGACTTCCAGCGCGTGGGGTTAATGGGGGTGGTTTAAGGAGGGGGAAAGGGGCCTCGCAATGCCCCTTAACCCCCTCCTTATAAATGGATAAAACCGCAGGTTTTAAAATTTTTTATTTTCAATTTGTACTTGACAAATAAATTTTTAAAGGTTATAGTCGAAACATATTGAGAGGCGATAAAAATGAAAAACTTAAATAACTTTAAAAATTTCACAAGCCAAGCATTCTGTTGTTGTTCTATAAAAATTTTTATAGGACTTATTTGAATGTGAATCAATATTTTAAACTTTTTATTAGATATTAAGAAAGATTTTAAGAGTATATGATTTCATATACTCTTTTTTTTATGTATTTACGGAGGAGAAAAATGACAAAATTATTAGAAACAGTTGGAGAATCAAAATTAGTACAATTAGAAAAGATTGGTGGAGGAAAGATTTTTGTAAAAGTAGAAAAATCTAACCCAGCAGGATCTATCAAAGACAGGGCAGCCCTCTACATGATAAAGGGAGCCATTGAAGACGGATCGCTAAAAGAAGGCATGGAAATTGTTGAACCAACAAGTGGCAACACAGGAATTGCCATCGCCATGATTGGTCGTGCCCTTGGCTACAAGGTAAATATCGTTATGCCCGCTTCCATGTCAATTGAAAGAAGAAACTTGATTGCAGCCTTTGGTGCAAATTTAATTTTAACAGGAGATGGCGGCATGCAAGCAGCAGTTGACAAGGCCAAGGAACTTGTGGCTACAGGAAACTACTTCATGCCAAACCAATTTGAAAACAAGTACAACGCTCTTGCCCACGAAGAAACTACAGGTCCAGAAATTTATAGGGACCTAAAGGACATCACAGGCTTTGTTGCAGGAATAGGAACTGGAGGAACTATTACAGGAATTGGTAGATTCTTAAAATCAAAGGATGAAAATATAAAAGTTTGGGGTCTTGAACCAGATGAATCTCCACTTCTTACAAGAGGCCAAGCAGGCGCACACAAGATTCAAGGTCTTGGAGCAAACTTTGTGCCAGGAGTTTTAGACACAAAAATCCTAGACAAGACAATCACTGTTAAATCAGATGAAGCACTAGAAATGGCAAGAAGACTTTCTCGTGAAGAAGGACTACTTGTTGGCATATCAGCTGGTGCCAATGTGGTAGGTGCACTAAAAATGCAAGAGGAGCTTGGTGGAAATATAGTAACAGTTGCACCTGACACAGCTGAAAGATATATGTCCACTGAACTATTTGAAAATGATTAAGTATTTGAAAAAAATTAAGGAATACGGGGAATTTATTTTATTAAAGGACCCGGCTTGTAAAAGTTTATTTGAAGCAATTTTTATGTATCCCATTGTTTCCTGCATGGTGAGACATAGGATTGCTCACTACTTTTACCAAAAAGACCACACAACACTTGCAAGATGGATTTCACAAAGGGCAAGAAAGAAAACTGGGATTGAAATCCACCCAGGTGCCAAAATCGGCAAGAACCTCTTTATTGACCATGGCATGGCTGTAGTCATAGGAGAGACTGCCGAGATCGGAGACAACTGTCACATGTACCACAACATAACCCTTGGTGGAACAGGCAATGAAAAGGAAAAGAAGAGGCACCCCACAGTTGGAAGCAATGTCATAATTGGGACGGGAGCTACCATCCTTGGTCCAGTTGTAATTGGAGATGGAGCAAAAATTGGAGCAGGAGCCCTTGTCCTCACAGACATCCCTGCCAACTCAACAGCAGTTGGCGCTCCAGCCAAGGTCGTAAAATTTCACGACCCAAGTGAAAATAAGTTCCACTAAACTTTTT
>OKOP01000377.1_pt1 | contig 11373 bp, 9 predicted proteins | sample 1612641 | NCBI WGS metagenome assembly OKOP01 (sample SAMN04436810, study PRJEB24849) | human gut metagenome | biome: human gut; feature: NICU; material: stool | host: Homo sapiens | place: USA: Saint Louis, MO | collected 2011-08-20
CCTGCTAAACGGGTAGGAATGGCGTTACCGGTTACGCTTTTACCAACTTGATCAATGATATTACCATTGAGCCATGCGCTGGAACCGAAACTTTGTCTGTACGTGTATGCCAGGGAAAAAGCGTAGTCAGTAGCATCTACTCCAGCCAAGCTTTGAAGAATCTTTCGTTCTTCGAGTGGCATTTGAAGATCTTTTATTACCTTGTGCGATAGCCTGTATTGAGCGCATAACTGTTGTGGCCTAAGCAGATCTGGAGTATTTGCGCTGAATCCATCATGATGAAAAGTGAAACATGGAAGTTTTGGATTAACCGTTTTCCCTATCGCCATATTTAGCCGACTATCGTAGCCAGCAGTCAAGGGACATACCAGGTCGTAGTGGTGAGAATATTCCTTGAAAATATTCTGTGCAGTTATAAAGGTGTCTTCAATTATTTCTTCCGCGTTATTCTGGTATGGCCTATGCGGCCAGGGTTGACGCCGTGCCTGCATAGTTTGTAAATCTAGTAGGTGGTTTGGCAACAGCACCCTAATATTCTTCGCAGCGGTGGAATCCGCAGGATAGGGCTGACCCGACGGAACACCGTCTGACAGCTTATCCCATCTCTCATCACTTAATGGTGTTACCTGTCGCTCCACTAATGGTTTAGTAACTGCAATAGATAAAAACTTGGGATCAGTGGAATAGTAGATAGCCAGCGTACAGGAGGCATCTCCCCACAGCCAAAGCCTGTCGTTAATTCTTACGATAACAATGTATTTACCTGCGAAGCGCCCCGCCGCAGCATACATTTTCTCTACTGATTTTTCGGGGCAAATTTTCGCAAGATAACCCGGAATTCCTTCACGCGAAAGCTGCGCACGCGAATCGATACATAACCCGACGATGAAAACCTGTATTCCATTTTTTTCATCCGCACCTTTCAATACCGAAGTATTCGACGTGTAATTTAGGACTGCTTTATCGGATATTGGTTGGTGACATGAAAAATCTGGGTCGGGGCTAGAAGTTAGTGAATAGGTGAAAACCGCCGTCGTGAGTACATCTTTTTGGGTTAAGGTTTGCAAAGTCATATATAAATATCCTTAGATATGCCTAGAGTAGCGATTTCATAATTTTTTCGATGTTCTTCGCTTCGTTTTCAAAACAGAGTTCATGGGCAGCAGCATTCGTATTTTGCTTATACTCATTAATTTTTTCGGAATTGAGTGAGCGAAGTGTCTCAACAATATTTTCGTTTGAGAACCCAGAAGATACTACCCCTAACTGGAATTCCTCTACGATATTTGCCATCTCTTTTGTCGGGCCTACTGCAATAGCCAGGCGCGCCTGGATGAAATCAAAAATCTTATTGGGCAAGGTGTAACGTGCATTCATATTAAAAGGCGGAATCCAAAACACCCCAACATCATATCGATTTAACACTTGCGGAAGCTCTGCGGGTTTAACCGGCTCACGAAAAAAGATATTGTCAGATTCTTGCGCGAGAATTTTCAGCTTGCGTAAATATTTTCCTCCATCGTTTGCAGGCACCAGATAAAGATCCAAGGTAAAGCGTTTTCCAGCAGCAGCAACAGCATTAATAGTGGTTTCTAGAGCCCGCCCTGGAACCGCACCCCCTGAGTGAACCAGCCGGATCGGACCATCGGTCGGGTTTTGTGAGGGAGTTAAGTCTGCAAAAGGTGCCGCGTTTCGAATTAAGGTCGGTCGTACTCCGAAATTTTTGTCATATAACTTAACGATCTCCTGGCCAACAGTGCTAACTGCCTGGCACTTGGGAAGATATTTCTTACAAATGTGAGTCATTAAGGGAGCAACTAACAACCGCCAAGAGGTAACGTGCGTGCGTTCTGCGGGCGCCCACTCATGCATATCCGCCCAAATAGGCTTTCCCCGAGCCACGTAAAAGGCTAAAGGTAGCGCGCGAGCGTCATTGGCGACTACAGCATCGAACGTGCGATCCCTTAAAAGACGGATTGCTTCTTTATTGCCGGGAGCCGCTAATTCGGCCGCTTTATGCATATGCAAGGCTAATTTTAAGACGCCCAGCGGCGTTTGCGGCAGCGAGGGATAACGGTCAGCTATCTGTAAATGCTCATCTACAAAGGCTGGTTTTGATCCATAACCGATAGAGGTCACGTGACCGAAAGGACTGATTGCACTTAGCTCCCGCAGCACCCGAGCATCCTTGGCAATATTCGAAAAGGAAATCACCAGTATTTGTTTTTCGCTCATACCCTCAAATATATCGAACCAATATGCATATTAGGTATTAGATAGCTGTCCACAGGAATCCTGCCGCTACATGTGCTGTTAGAAGAAACTGTTAATAATGAATTACCCATTACATCTTGGCGGGATGAGGGTGCCTTCACCCCAGTTTCCGCTAGTGAATGCTTTTGTCCACAGGCCTAAGGTGGAAGCGCCACTTAGCATCTTGCATAGCTGCCCGGTTTTTCGAGAGGGAGTGAGGGCTTCAAAAGCCATTGGGTGATCAAGCATTACCTGAATAGAGCGGTATCGGTTAAGAACTTTATCTGCGTGGCTGTAGCGCATAATTTTCGATAGAACATCTTTTAAACGAGCATTCATCTGGGTTGCAGGAGCGTGAAAGTAGTTCACTTCCTTACCCGATTGCTCGGCATAAATCCTACTGGTGAAGTCGGCATACCATTTGCGGTCAATGGTTAGAGTTTCACTGCCCTGTAAAAGCGCATTCCAAACTTCGGGTTCTAGCATGGGCAGAGCCCAGGAATAATTGAAATACTCATAACTGCACATTGAATTGTTTATATATTTGGCTTGCCGTTCTTTAAGGTTGAACCATTCAATGAGTTCCTGAATGCTGCGTGCGCCCTTGGGGTAATTTACATACTCAATTGCTTCCTGCAAGGCATCTCTCCAAGCACTAGTTTTACCTACCTTAGAGCTGCGTCCTTGAAGAAAGGTGTGATGAGCAAGCAACGCTTGCTGGATTTGGGAAAAATCAGCGTGATTGATAATTAACTCTTCATTGTGGGTATTCCCCACAATGGTATGTCCAGGTAGGAAGATTGCGTCCTCGTCGACTAATCCTTTTTGACGCATAACCGATAGAGCGTACCAGTCCTGAACGTGCGGGAGTGAGGTACCTTTCCAAGTGGCACGCAAGAAATCAGCTGAGTGGCTGCGCCAAGCCTGGCGAACTCTCTGTGGATTAAGCATCACGTTGAACCATTCAAGTCCTAGAGCCCGAGCTACCTGCTCAGAAATAGAGGTTTCGGGGGAGTCAGGCTTGCCATAGGTAAAGGTTTTTACGTTTGGGGCTTCTAACTTTTTCAGCCATGCTGCTAATAGTCTCGAGTCAAGTCCACCAGATAGGGGAATAACCAGTTGGCGTCCTTTAGAATTTTCAAGTAACCGAGTTAAAACCGTATCTAGAGAATCAGAAAATATCTTCTCCAACTCTGCCGGAGTGGATACCGGATGTTCTGAGTAGTTATAGGAGAATAAAGGCCTGCGCGTTACCTGCCCATCTGGGGAGAGAGATAAACATTCGGCTGCCTGGGTAGCTGAAACATTAGCCACAAGAGTTGACGATCCTAGAGTGAAACCGGTGCACTCAAAGACACTATTTTGCTCACGGTCGCTTTCCCAAGGAATTTGGTAACGCAAAGTTTCTATGTCGTCGGTAATCAACCAACGCCCATCTTGGTAGGTGAAACATAGAGGGTGGGAGCGGGTGCGGTCGGTTGCTATTGATACTTTCCCATCGTGCTCATCGATGATTGTCCAATGCCCCGGTAAACCAACTAAAGAATCTTCGGTCAGTTCCGCGGGGAGCGCTGCAACTTGCTGCGGGGTAGGAGCAATCATCGACCAAACATGTCGTTTGCCAGCGTTTGTAGTGTGCCAATATGCAGATTTTAATATGAGCTCGGTGTTTCGCACTTTTTCTCCCAGTCAGATCGCGTGTTGCACTTAGGAATTCTTACATTGCCTACCCTATAAGGTGCAGGCTAGAACTTATTGGTTGGTGGATAATCACGTTCTTCCCTGTTTCTTCTCAGCAAAGATCCCCGGTTAAAGATTTTCTTCCCCGATTCCATATCAAATCTATCTGTTAATAATAGTAAGAGGTATATTTCTGCGGCTTATTTTAGCTCGGGAGACGTTCCGCATTCTGGAGGACTTCTCACGCTCAGTAACTATTCAACAGCGCTTCCAGGACCTTCTCAGCGGCTTTACCACCCCCGTAGGGTGTTGCATCTGTGACTTTCGCCTGAGGACGCTGGGCGGCCTTTATCAGCGGAGTACCAGGCTCAACTAGCTGGTTCCACCCCATTTCTACGGTCTCCACCCATTCAGTTTCAGGACGCACCGTAGTACACATGGTTCCCAGCAAGAACGCTTCTTTTTGCAGCCCCCCCGAATCTGTTACTACCCCCGCCGAATGCAGGGCAGAGGCTACCAGCGCCGGATAGGCGAGAGGGCGATGTGCAAGTAGATTCCTGCGTCCCAGTTCAATACCGTGTTCTTTACACTTAGCCACCAGCCGCGGGTGCGCCAAAATAACTGTCGGTAAATCTAGGTCAGCCAAGGAATTGAGGATCTGTTCAAGGCGGGCTTTATCGTCGGTGTTATCAGGGCGGTGAATGGTGGCCAGCCTATAGGCGCCCTCAGAAAAACCAAACTCTTCCATAATCGGGGATGGTTTATCCTTGACCTGTTCCTTAACCTGCAAAACCACATCGGTCATTACGTCTCCGACGACTACGGTGCGCTCCGCTAGACCTTCGTTACGTAAATGCTCGGCTGCGACAGTAGTGGGAGCCAGTAACAGGTCAGCGGCGTGGTCGGTTAAAACCCGGTTGTGTTCTTCAGGCATTCGGCGATTAAAAGAGCGTAGCCCGGCCTCCAAGTGGGCTAACGGTAGATGTAGTTTCACAGCTGCCACCGCTGCTGCCAGGGTAGAGTTCGTGTCCCCGTAAACTAAAACCCAATCCGGTTGATATTTCTGCAAGACCGGTTCGATTGCGATCAACATTTTTCCGGTTTGCTCACCGTGGTTTCCACTGCCTATCCCCAAATGCTCATCTGGGGAGGGGATACCCAGGTCACGGAAGAACACGTCCGATAGCATCGGGTCATAATGCTGTCCGGTGTGGACAATGATATGTTCCACCCCCTGCTTTTCCATCGCCTTCGCGATGGGGGCAAGTTTAACGAACTGAGGGCGTGCACCAACTATAGACAGAACCTTCATAGGGCCATTCTATGTTTAACTGTACCAGGAGAGAATCTAGACTAGGTGGCGGGTTTAGTTTTCAACAGACCGCGATCAAACTTCTTAGCAACGTCAAACGCCATTCCCAGCATAAAGAGCAACATCGCGGCCATAGTTAGGCTCATGATGGTTACGGTTTGCAGCATGGGGAGAGGAGAGAAAGCTAAAATTAACAAGGGAATAGTGCAATAAACTATGGAGAAAACTAACATTCGTCCCTGAGTTTCTGTTGCTAAATAGATATTAGAGACAGGAGAAGTAACTACTGTTACCAAGATCCAAGGGGTAAGGGCACGTGCATAGTATCCGGCTTGATCCCATTGCGGACCGAAGAGAAACACGAATAGCCACGGTGCCAGTAGAAAAACGAGGGCAAAAATCGGAATAGCAAACAGTATTAGTTTTTTACTGACTGCCCTTATCAGAGGTGTCATTTCTCCAGGCTTGGCAGTAGATAAACGTTGGTAAAACACCTGAGTAACTGAAGCGGTTATAAACCCCATTGGGACTTGCAAGATTCCCTGCGCTTTGGTGAATTGCCCCAAAATCCCAGCACCTGCTAGACCAACTATAAGACTCATTCCATTGTTGCGAATACCTTCCACGAGCGCATTGGGGCCATTTAGTAACGGCATTTTTCGATAGCGAACCGCGAGGCTGCGCATAGACGGGATATCTTCTGAAGGAGCACGACGCAGTTCTTTGCGAGTTTTCCAGAGTAGTATGAACAGCGCCAGAGCCTGTCCAGTGATTGTTCCAAGGAATAATCCCACCACCGAGGGGAAGATGAAAAAGAAGACCAGCTGTAGTACAGCCACCCCAGTAGTTTGGATGACCCGGTTTTGGGCTATTAACTTGTAGTCAGTTTTACGGGTGAGCCAATACTGCACATTGGCAAGTTCTGCTACCTCATAGACGGAAATACCAGAAAAAAAGAGACAAATTGTCAACTGCTGGGAGTGGTAGGTGCTACCAAGCCATCCCGAGCCGGCGATGCATAGCAGCGAAGTCAGAACCGAGATTACGAAAATGCATCTGCGGGCCAGACATCGGATTTGCTTAGCTACTTCATCTGATTTTGGTAGAACGATTGCCAGGTCATAGCGCAAGGCAGCAAAGGCCGCCGCAAAGCTAGTGATAGCGGTAAATATAGCAAAATGTCCAAAATCATCAGGGGTGTAAAGACGTGCCAGGGGAATAGACAGCGCGATTCCTACTGCCTGAGCCAAGGCTGTTCCAGTGACCAGGGTAAGAACCTGGCTAATAAACTTGCTGCGCCGCACTGGTCCGAGAATTAGCTCTAATAATCTACGCAAGATGTTTTATCCACCGTAAGAGATACGTGCTCTTAAATCTTTATCGCGGATTCCAGAATCCCTTCTACCACTTTCAGGGCTTGCAGGGCCTCGGACATGGAGACGTGCTCGCTGCCTTTACCTAAAATAGCGTCGCGGAAATGCTCGTGCTCTACCCGTAGCGGCTCCCGTTTTGTGAGCTCGTAGCGGGTCATTTCGCCTTCGGAAACTCCCCGGAAGTTAGCAACCTGGGTCCATTCCACCGGAATTGATCCGTTCCGGTAGAAGGTGAGATCCCCCATCATAGTGTCGGCCACCAGGGCGCCCTTTTCGCCAATCACAATGGTCTTGCGGTCTTTGAAGGGGCACAGCCAGTTCACCAGGTTGTTTACCAGCACTCCGTTTTCCAATTTGCCGACTACATTGACCATGTCTTCATTTTCGCGGCCTGACCGGTAAGCGGTTACCGCCGAAACGGACGCATAGTTCGAGCCGGCTACCCAAGCAGTTAAATCCACATCGTGGGTAGCTAAATCTTTGACTACCCCCACATCCGAGATTCGGGCAGGGAACGGAGACTGGCGGCGGGTAGAAATCTGGTAAACCTCACCCAGCTGCCCCGCAGAAATGCGTTTCTTCATTTCTAGGAGGGCGGGGTTGCAGCGTTCCACATACCCAACGGCACCGACCAAAGAGGCATCCGCGAAGGCTTTCACAATCCGTGCCCCGGATTCCGCGTCGGTAGAAAGTGGCTTTTCTACCAGGGTATGTACCCCGGCTTCGGCCAGTTTCAACGCGGTCTCCTCGTGGAAAACGGTCGGGACCGCTACTACGCAAGCATCCAGCCCTTGCGCAATCAGGGCATCAATATCGGGGAGGACTTCCATCCCCTTGGAAACTCCAAACTTGTCCCCAGCCGGATCCGCCATCGCTACCAGGTCAACGCCGGGCAGTTCGCGGATATTACGTACGTGGTGCCGGCCCATCGAGCCGATACCGATAATCCCGTAACGCAGGTTCGCCATGTTTTATGCACCCGCCTTGGCCAGTTTGTTTACCGCTTCCACAATCCGCTCCAGATCTCCTTGCGAGAGGGAGGGATGAACCGGTAGCGATAGGCATTCTTTTGCTGCCTTTTCGGTGTGCGGCAGTTCCAGACCTTTGGCGTAGGGAGCCAAGGAGGGCAGGCGGTGGTTAGGAATCGGGTAGTACACGCCGGAACCAACCTGGTATTCATCTTTCAGAGCAGCCGCAAAACCATCGCGGTCTTCGCTTACCCGGATAGTGTACTGGTGGTAAACGTGCTCAGCCTCTGGAGCTACCGGCGGAACCTTAACTCCTTGCAGATTTTCGTTTAAGAACTTCGCGTTGGCGCGGCGCTTTTCCATCCAATCTGCAACCTGAGACAGCTGCGCCAGGCCGATAGCGGCGTTAATGTCAGTCATCCGGTTGTTGAGCCCCACTAGCTCGTTCGCATAGCGCTTTTCCATGCCCTGGTTACGAATCATCCGGGCTTCACGTGCGAGTTCCTCGTCCCCGGTGGTGATCGCTCCGCCTTCGCCGGCGGTCATATTCTTGGTGGGATAGAAGCTGAAGGCTCCGAATGCCCCGAAGGTTCCTACCTGCTGTCCGTTCCAGGTAGCGCCATGTGCCTGACAGGCGTCCTCGAATACTAGGAGGTCGTGACGCTTGGCAATATCCATAATGGCGGTCATATTTGCCGGATGTCCGTAAAGGTGAACCGGCAGAATGGCGCGGGTCTTCGGAGTGATGGAGGCTTCAATCGATTCGGGATCCAGACAGAAGTAGTCGTCCTCGATATCGGCGAACACCGGGGTAGCGCCGATAATTGCTACCGAGTTACCGGTTGCCGCAAAAGTAAAGGAGGGGACAATCACTTCATCGCCAGGTTTAATCCCGGCAGCCAGTTGTCCCACATGCAAAGCGGAAGTACCGGAGTTAACCATTACTGACTGTTGGCCAGCGCCACTGGCCATCTGGGCAGTGAACTTTTCTTCGAACTCTGCTACCCGCGGGCCTTGCGCCACCATGCCTGATTTTAGAACCGCGTCCACCGCGGCGCGTTCTTTATCGCCAATAATGGGTTTTGCGGCGGGAATAAACTCTGCAGTCATAAGAATAAGTAACCTCCTGGGTCTAATGTGGGGCAGCCCTTATAATCCTGATTATTTTCAGATGACTTCCCTTTATCCGTTCTTATTATAAGGGCGAGTGCATCTGGCGCCTATAAGAAAAGTCCTGAATGCTTGTTATTCTAGGAAAAGTAAGGAATTCTCGCGGAAAAGGTAATAGCAGACTATGACAGCTAGAGATGACACCTGGGTCATCATTCCCGTATATAACGAAGACCAGGTGATCGGGCAAGTAGTTAAAGATCTGCTCCCCACCTTTCCCCATGTGGTCTGCATAGATGATGGTTCCCGGGATAGATCAGCCGCGGTCGCGGCGGCTGCCGGTGCCACGGTTATCCGCCACCCGGTGAACCTGGGGCAAGGTGCGGGACTGCAAACTGGGATCGAATACGTGCGGGGTTTTACCCCGGCAAAGTATTTGCTGACTTTTGATGCAGATGGGCAACACCGGGTAGAGGACGGACTGGCGATGGTGGAGCAGGCCGAGAAAGAGGATCTGGCGATAGTTTTCGGGTCGCGGTTTTTATCTTCGCAAACCCAGGTGGGGTGGATGAAACGCCTGGTGCTAAAAACTGCGGCGCGGGTGACTGCCCGCCGTACCGGATTGCAGCTCACCGATGCTCATAATGGGTTGCGGGTACTCCGCCGAGATGCCTTCGAGCAAGTAAACCTGCTGCAAAATCGGATGGCGCATGCCTCTGAAATAGTGGCGCAACTGGCGAAAACCGGACTGCCCTGGGTAGAGCATAGTGTGTATATCCGCTACACCGATTACTCCAAAGCTAAGGGGCAATCCCTGCTTAACTCCATAAATATCCTCACCGAGTTGTTGATCAAATAGGGGCGAATGATGCTAATAAAAATCCTACTGATTGTTTTGGTGTTGCTTCTTTCCCTCTATATGTTTAAGGCCAACTTGGGGGCAAAACAGACCGCCTGGCGCCGCCTGGGAATACTAGCTTTTGCGGTTGCTGCGGTAGTAGTGGTGATTTTTCCCGGGATTACCACTACGGTTGCACGCTTTGTAGGGGTTGGACGCGGAGCTGATCTTCTGCTCTATGGGCTGGTAATAGTGGTTCTTTACAATATGTTGATGCAGGCCAAGCAGCGCAATGCCGCGGAGCGCCGCCTTACAAAACTCGCCCGGGAAGTAGCAATCACCCACACCGTTCTCAGGGAGGACGAGAAACGAGTTATTTCCGCTGTAACTGGTAACCCTACTGAAGCCGTTACCCGCGTCAGCGGTGATAACGTACCTCAGCAGCCCAGCGAGAACAGCTAACGCTAATGAATAGAGCCAAATGGGTAAAGCTAGGGAAGTATCTCTTCTCCGGGGGATCCGCATTCGTGTTAGATTTCGCCCTCCTGGTTATCCTGGTACAGTTTGTACACCTAAAAGCGGGAATCTCGGCGGCAATCGCCTTTATTATCTCCACGATTTACGCCTATCTGGCGCAAAAATATATTACTTTTTCTGCCAAAGGTGACTTTGGGGGATCTATTTTCCGTTACCTGATTTTATTGGGGTTCAACACCCTATTCACTTCCCTGACCGTGGAGATTTTTCAAAACCTCTGGCAGCTGTATTACGTGGGCAAGATCGTGGCGGCGGCGATGACTACCGCCTGGAATCTGCCAATCATGCACTATTGGGTCTACCGCTCGGGCAGAAACCCATAAAAATCTTGATTCCGCCCGCCCGCTTCTATTTAGCACCACCCTCTTGCTTGTATCCCCTGCAAACTCACCCCCCTCCAATCCATCCCTCGCTACCTGCGGAAGCTTACAAAGGTGTTCTAATGTCAGTTCACCTGCTCAAACAATTGTTGTAACAATTTTGCCAACCCTCTTGACCGAAACGTTTTTGTCGGCTATCGTAGCAATACCGAACCGATTCGGTAAGGTTTTTGGTAAATGAGTAGATGGCAGGGGAACCGGTAGCACTATCGGGGATCCTGCGGCCAAATACGCCGGCGGAGCAGCTGGTAAGGCAGAGGAAAGGACACTGCGATGGCGCAGAGCAAAGCAATAAATACCAACGATCCTAAATATTCCAAATTGTCCATCGGGGTCTGCCCCGACCAGTGGGGCGTATGGTTCCCCGAGGACGAAAAGCAGATGGATCCCCGGCAAGCCTGGGAAGAAATGGCAGAAGCTGGCTTCGAAATCATCGAAACCGGCCCGTTCGGCTATTTCCCCACCGATCCCAAAGAACTACAAAAATGGTGCGATGAATTCGGTATGAAGGTAGTCGCCGGCACTGGCTGGGGGATTCTCCCCAAGGCCGAAGCCTGGCCCGAAACTTTGAAAACCTTCCGCGCCATCGCCGAAACCCACGCGGCAGTCGGCGCCGAATACATCGTGCACCTACCTCCGCTGTACCGCGATGACAAGACCTGGGAATGGACAGATGACCGCGTCCTATCCGATGATGCCTGGAAGCTCTATGTAGAGCATGCCAACGCCCTCGGGCAAATGCTGCTGGATGAATACGGCTTGAAGATGGTGCTGCACCCCCACGGCGATTCCCATATCGAAACCCCCGAGGAAATCGCGCGTATCTTTGACGCTACTGACCCCAAGTACGTAAACCTCTGCCTCGATTCCGGCCACGTGGTTTACGGCGGCGGCGACCCGGTAGAACTGATCAAGAAATACC
>OKOP01000381.1_pt1 | contig 11202 bp, 10 predicted proteins | sample 1612641 | NCBI WGS metagenome assembly OKOP01 (sample SAMN04436810, study PRJEB24849) | human gut metagenome | biome: human gut; feature: NICU; material: stool | host: Homo sapiens | place: USA: Saint Louis, MO | collected 2011-08-20
CGGTGATCAGCTCCGGCTGACGGTCAAGCGCCAGTAAAAAAGCGGGTTCAACGGGAATAAACATCAGCACGTAATCCAGAGTTCGCAGCCCCGGCAGCTGTTGATAATCTTTGCGTCCCAGCAAACGGATATGGTTACGTACCGACGCGATATGTTCCTGTAGCGCGCTTTCGCGGGTGTAGTCATCTTCGGCGTTGAAATAGCGTTCATAGGCGACCAGCGTCATTTTGGCGTCGATCACCACATCTTTTCCCTGCGGCAACCGCACGATGACATCCGGCTGCATCCGCGAGCGGGCGTCATTTTCGATGCTGACCTGGGTTTCATATTCATACCCTTCACGCAGACCGGAAGCCTCCAGCACCCGCGTCAATACTACCTCGCCCCAGTTGCCCTGGGTTTTATTGTCGCCTTTCAGCGCACGCGTCAGGTTGATCGCTTCCTGGGCCATCTGGGCGTTGAGTTGCTGGAGGTTGCGGATTTCGTGAGTCAGGGTATGACGTTCTTGGGCTTCTTTACCAAAGCTGTCCTGGACCTGACGGCGGAAACCATCCAGTTGTTCACGCAACGGCGACAAAAGACTGTTCAGACTCTGGCGATTTTGCTCATCAACCCGACGATTACTGTGTTCAAAAATACGGTTGGCAAGGTTTTCAAATTGCTCACTGAGGCGCTGTTCGCTGTTGATCATCTGGCGAATTTTATCGTCAGCGTGTTGCTGTGCGGCTTCCATCCGCGTGGTCACTTCACGCAGATCGGCCTCCAGCGAGGTGTTAATACTTTGCAGGCTGCGCACTTCGTTATTGAGCAATTCACACTCTGCGCGCCAGTGCTCGCTTTGGGTAATTTGTTGTTTTGCCGCGCTTAACTCCGCGACCATCTCTTCACGTTCAGCTAATTGCTCGGCTTTTTGCTGCGCATGTTGATAACTGGCAAACAGCCAGCCAATTGCCACACCCACCAATGCAATAACTGCGTAAACCATGATTGAGAAATCCACAACGCCTCCTGACGCAACAACTTACCCGCACAAAATAGAATTGTGCTGTACAAACGTCCAGTTTGAAAGAAGTTTCCTGCGAGGCGCTACGCAAAACGATCGTTAATTTTCATTATTTTATCCCACAATATGAGATGGAGTTTATATTGTGGGATATATCACCTTTTCCCCACGTCATTATGTGGAACACTTCAGCAATATCATCAGGAGAAACGTATGGCAGAAACCTCTTCAACCACCGCAGGCGCACAAACGTTATTACGTGGACTGGCGGTTCTTAATGCTGTTTATAACGGCTGCCATGACCTAAAAAGTATCGGCGAGTTCACCGGCACGACCCGGAGCACAACCCATCGTTTAGTCACCGTTCTGGTGGAACAACGCTACCTGCGCCATGTCCCAACGCAGGGCTACCAACTGGGTGCCAAACTGATCGAATTCGGTGCCAGAGCACTGGAAAGCACCTCGCTGTACGAAATTGCCCAGCCCGTTTTGCAACGCCTTGCCCGTTACACCCTGGACACCGTGCATCTGGGGATCGTTGAAGGCGACGAAGTGCTGTATCTGGAGAAGATCAACAGTCAGCGCGGGCTGGAAATGCGCTCACGCCCAGGCCATCGCATGCCACTGGCAATCACCGGCATCGGCAAGGCATTGATCCTCAACCGAACAGAAGAAGAGTGGCGCACGCTGTTTAAGACCTGTGGTGATGAAACAAAACTGGGCGCATTTATTCAGAACATGCGTCGTTATGCCGCCAGTGGTTTTGCTTTTGATCTGGAAGAGAACGAGCCGACTATCCGTTGCGTTGCAGCGCCGGTTTACAACGCCCGGGATGAAATTGTGGCGGCTATTTCTGTCGCCAGTACCACCACGTATATGTCGCTGGCGCGTCTGGAAGAACTGGCACCTTACGTCAAATCCTGTGCAGAAGAGATATCCGCTGAACTGGGCTGGGGTAAGCACGTCCGCAAAGATAAATAAACCATGATTAAAGGAAACGACTAATGCCGGGAGCACCCTCATTTATTGCCCTGGACTGGGGAACGTCATCGCTTCGGGCATGGCGTTTTGGCGAATCACCAAATCCACAAGAAAAACGTGAATTCCCCTGGGGGATCATGAAATTACCCTCCCAGGCAGCAACACGTGAGGACACTTTCCACGATACGTTTTTACGTGTCTGCAGCGACTGGCTGGCACAAACCCCATGCCCGGTACTGGCTTGCGGCATGCTCGGCAGTGCGCAAGGGTGGCAATCAGCAGCTTATTTACCTTGCCCGGTCACTCTCGAGGGTCTGGCGAAGCAGTTGACGCCTGTTATCCACCAGCAGCAGACAATGCTGCACATCATTCCTGGCGTGATTAAAGAAGGTGAAATGCCCGAAGTGATGCGTGGCGAAGAGACACAAATCTTCGGTGCTATCTCGATGGAACCGGCCCTGCAAAACGCAATCCATCAGGGTATGCCAGTGCTGATAGGCTTACCCGGCACACATGCGAAATGGGCAGTAGTTGAAAACAACACCATTACCGATTTCCGAACCTTTATGACGGGCGAGTTATTTGATGTTTTATCCCGCCATTCGATTCTCGGTGCCACCATGCATCCTGGAGATGAACCGCACTGGGATGCCTTCACCCACGGGCTGACAGCAGCACAAGAGCATCATCAGACCGGATTATTATCGACGCTGTTTTCGACCCGTTCGCGCCTGCTGACCAGTAATCTTACGTCGTCCTCGCAGGGGGATTACCTTTCCGGATTACTGATAGGCCATGAATTATGTGGTCTGGCATCCAGTTTGCTACGTGATTTACCCGCCACAACACCGATCGCCTTAATCGGTAGCGCAAATCTGAACAGCCGCTATTCACAAGCATTCAGCCACGTTTTTCCCGACAGACAGATACACGCCATTCCTAATGCCACTGAACATGGATTATGGCGAATCGCCCACGCTGCCGGGTTACTGTCCACCAACGCCAGGGAATGTACCCATGCCATTTAATACGCTTTTGCAAAAAACCGGGTTAGTCGCCATTTTACGCGGTGTGAAACCGGATGAGATTGTCGCCATCGGTGAAAAACTGTACGCCGCCGGATTCCGCCTGATTGAGATTCCTATGAACTCGCCGGAGGCGTTGCAAAGTATCAGTTTACTGCGCGACGCCCTGCCTAAGGACTGCCTGGTCGGAGCCGGAACTGTGCTTTCGGTAGAGCAGGTGGTTGCGGTTAAAGAGGCTGGGGGCCAGATTATCGTGATGCCGCATTGCGATACTGCGGTGATCCGTCGCGCCCGTGCGCTGGGTATGTATTGTGCGCCTGGCGTCGCCACGCCCACCGAAGCCTTTGCTGCCATTGAACATGGTGCTAATGCCATCAAGCTGTTCCCGGCTGAACAAATTACGCCAGAAGTTACCAAAGCCTGGCGTGCGGTTATTCCACAATCCGTTCCGATGTTACCGGTTGGCGGTATCACACCGGAAACCATGGCGCGTTATCTGAGCCACGGCGCAAACGGCTTTGGCCTCGGTTCTGCGCTATATCGCCCCGGCATGACGCCAGAGCAAGTCTATGAAAATGCAGTACTGTTTATGAACGCATGGAACAATTTAAATAGCAACTAACTGATAAATAAGGATATAAAAGCAATGATAAAACATCTTACCTTACCGAAAAAAATGGCTGCAATGGTACTTCTTGCAGGCGCTGCCCTCAGCATTGCGCCTGTACAGGCAGCCTCCTACCCAACCAAACAGATCGAGTTAGTCGTTCCCTACGCTGCCGGAGGCGGTACGGATCTGGTTGCCCGTGCCTTTGCTGATGCCGCCAAAAACCATTTACCCGTCAGCATCGGGGTTATCAATAAACCTGGCGGAGGCGGTGCTATCGGCCTGAGTGAAATCGCCGCTGCCCGCCCTAACGGTTACAAAATTGGTTTAGGCACGGTTGAACTAACCACCCTTCCCAGCCTCGGAATGGTGCGTTTTAAAACCAGCGACTTTAAACCCATTGCCCGTCTGAATGCGGATCCGGCTGCTATCACAGTCCGTGCCGATGCGCCGTGGAATAGCTATGAAGAATTTATGACTTACGCCAAAGCGAATCCCGGAAAAGTACGCATTGGTAACTCAGGCACCGGAGCTATCTGGCATCTGGCGGCAGCTGCACTGGAAGACAAAACGGGCGCAAAGTTTTCTCATGTCCCGTATGACGGCGCAGCCCCTGCCATTACAGGCCTGTTAGGTGGGCACATTGAAGCGGTTTCCGTAAGCCCAGGAGAAGTTATCAACCATGTGAATGGCGGCAAGCTGAAGACACTGGTAGTGATGGCGGATGAGCGAATGAAAACCATGCCTGACGTCCCGACGTTAAAAGAGAAAGGCGTTGATCTCTCCATCGGCACCTGGCGCGGCCTGATTGTGTCGCAAAAAACGCAGCAGGATGTGGTGGATGTTCTGGCAAAGGCAGCAAAAGAGACGGCTGAAGAGCCTGCATTCCAGGATGCACTGCAAAAGTTGAATCTCAACTATGCATGGCTTGACGCTGCCAGCTTCCAGACCCAAATCAGCGAACAGGAAAAGTACTTTGACGAGTTGCTGACTCGCCTGGGCCTGAAAAAATAAACCTGAGGTACGGTTGATGAACACAAAACAGTCTGTTGCTCAACTCGCCGTACCGCACCGCAAGCGCCTTTCATCAACGATGGTGGTGGCGCTGTTACTTTGTGTGGTTGCTGGCGCGGTGATGATTAATGCCGCTGATTTTCCAGCAACTGCCATTGAAACGGATCCCGGTGCAAGTGCCTTCCCTACCTTCTATGCCTGTGCCCTGATTGTGCTCGCTGTCTTGCTGGTGATACGCGATCTTTTGCAGGCAAAACCAGCCTCTTGCGCCAACGCACAGGAAAAACCGGCATTCAGGAAAACAGCAACAGGAATTGCGGCAACCGCGTTTTATATTGTGGCGATGAGCTACTGCGGTTATCTCATTACTACTCCTGTTTTCCTCATCGTCATTATGACGTTGATGGGCTACAGGCGATGGGTACTCACACCGGGTATTGCGCTGCTGTTAACGGCAATCCTCTGGTTGCTGTTTGTCGAAGCGTTACAGGTGCCATTGCCTGTCGGCACATTTTTCGAATAACAGGGGCCAGCAATGTTTGAAAGTGAACTTTTAACTCAGGGTTTTTCGACATTACTCAATAATCCTCAGGCGCTGCTGTTTGCCACTTTTGGGGTGATGCTGGGTATTGTGATTGGCGCTTTGCCTGGTCTGACAGCGACCATGGGTGTGGCGATTTTGCTGCCTTTCACCTACGGCATGGAGCCTGTTTCTGGATTGTTGATGATTTGCGGCGTCTTTTTTGGTGGCGTCTACGGTGGTTCTATCACCGCAATTTTGCTCAAAATTCCCGGAACACCTGCCGCCGCAGCCACCGCTATTGATGGTTATGAGCTGACGAAACAGGGAAAAGCAGGGCTGGCATTGAGTGCCGCCACGTTCTCTTCCTTTAGTGGCGGAACGCTCAGCATTATCGTGCTGATGTTTCTCTCTCCGGTACTTGCCAGTTGGGCGCTGAAATTTAGTGCCTCGGAGTCCTTCGCCCTGGCAACCTTCGGACTGAGCATTATTGCCAGTATTTCCGGTGAGTCGCTGATTAAGGGGCTGATTGCCGGGGTTGGCGGATTGCTGATCGCAACGATAGGCCTTGATCCAATGGGCGGTTTTCCACGGTTTACAGGTGGATTTGTGGAGCTGATGAATGTGCCATTTATCCCGGTGATGATTGGTTTATTTGCTGCTTCAGAAGCATTCCGCTCTATGGAGCAAAACCAGCAAATTCGTCGGGGCGCGAAGGTGGCTATCGGCAGTCTGTTACTGCCCTGGCAAACACTACGCCGCATCGCATTAACCATTTTGCGCTCATCAGGATTAGGGGTTTTTATCGGCATGATCCCCGGTGCGGGGGCGGATATTGCAGCTTTTGTTGCCTATAACGAAACTCGTCGTTTCAGTAAGACACCAGAAAACTTTGGTAAGGGTGAAATTAAAGCTGTGGCCTCCTGTGAGGCAGGCGCGAATGGCTGCACCGGTGGCGCATTGTTACCTATGCTGACGCTGGGGATCCCTGGCGATGCGGTAACCGCCATCATGCTGGGCGCGTTAACGTTACAGGGAATGCAACCAGGCCCGCTGATGTTTACCGACCACGGTGATATGGTTTATACGCTGTTTGTCGGCATGATCTTCTGTTACTTCATGCTACTAGTTCTTGGACTGCTCTCTTTGAAAGTCATCGGTAATGTGGTGAAAATTCCCGGCAATATTCTCACACCGATGATCCTCGCACTTTGTGTGGTCGGGACTTATGCACTGAACAACAGCCTGTTTGATGTCGGCATTATGTTGATTGCGGGCGTAGTGGGCTATTTCATGCAGAAAGGGGGATATCCGGCGTCGCCAGTGGTCCTGGCATTGATTATGGGGCCAATGGCGGAAAGTAATTTTCGCCGTGCGCTGTCGCTTTCAGGGGGTTCACTCGACTTTCTGTATACCCGACCGATCACTCTGGCATTGCTGACTCTGGCCGCCTTTACGCTACTGACGCCAATAATCCGCAAAATAATGCGTTTACGGCGTCAATAACTGGTATCGCTCCCCGAAGTTGGGGAGCGTTTTTTTATTTCAGCAGACGACGCGCCGCTTCCACCACGATTTTCACCGCATGGCTTTCGGTTTGTTTCATCGTCTCAGCATTCGGGATCTCTTGCTGGGTGCGGTTAACGATAACCCCCGCTACCATACCGGCACGCAGGCCCTGACTTGCACACATGGTCAGCAGGGTTGCAGATTCCATTTCATAGTTCATTACGCCCATCGCCTGCCACTCTTCCATAGAACCTTTAAAGTGACGAACTACGCGACCAGAGTAAGTATCGTAACGTTCCTGACCTGGGTAGAAGGTATCAGAAGAAGCTGTCACGCCAACGTGAGTCGTCGCGCCAATGGATTTCGCAGCTTCAACCAGCGCAGTCGTACATTCGAAATCAGCGACAGCCGGGAATTCCAGCGGTGCGAAGTGCAGGCTCGCGCCATCCAGACGAACAGACGCCGTGGTAACCAGGACATCACCCACATTAATATGCGGCTGAATAGCGCCCGTTGTACCGATACGCAGGAAGGTGCGAATGCCCAGCTGTGCCAGCTCTTCAACAGCAATAGAGGTAGACGGGCCGCCGATACCGGTAGAGCAGACGATAACAGGTTTACCATCCAGCTCTGCACGCCAGGTGGTGAATTCGCGGTGAGATGCCAGCTTAACCGGCTTATCCATCAGCGCGGCGATCTTTTCCACACGATCCGGGTCGCCAGGGACGATGGCAAGCGTAGCCCCTTGTAAATCGTTTTTAGTGAGGCCGAGATGAAAAACATCAGACTTGGACATATACAACTCCTCTGTGAATCGGTTTAGTCAGAAGAAGCAAAAAGACACTTTACCGAAGGGTTTAACATTTTTTCGTGATACTCATCACCATGACGAAAATGTGTTGCATAAATTTACCCATCAAAAGTGATGCAAATCACATAAATCACTCTTCATTCTGCAGGACTGCATAAAAGATGAGCCGATTCAGGCAATGTGATTTGTTGCATGCTGACTATAGTTAACATTGCGCAACATTTTTATAAGGGTACGGAGAATACCATGGCAACAACACAACAATCTGGATTTGCACCTGCTGCATCGCCTCTCGCTTCGACCATCGTTCAGACTCCGGACGACGCGATTGTGGCGGGCTTCACCTCTATCCCTTCACAAGGGGATAACATGCCTGCTTACCATGCCAGACCAAAGCAAAGCGATGGCCCACTGCCAGTGGTCATTGTAGTGCAGGAAATTTTTGGCGTGCATGAACATATCCGCGACATTTGTCGCCGTCTGGCGCTGGAGGGGTATCTGGCTATCGCACCTGAACTTTACTTCCGCGAAGGCGATCCGAATGATTTTGCCGATATCCCCACGTTGCTTAGCGGTCTGGTAGCAAAAGTGCCTGACTCGCAGGTGCTGGCCGATCTCGATCATGTCGCCAGTTGGGCTTCCCGCAACGGCGGCGATGTTCATCGTTTAATGATCACCGGATTCTGCTGGGGTGGACGTATCACCTGGCTGTATGCCGCGCATAATCCACAGCTAAAAGCCGCAGTGGCGTGGTACGGCAAACTGACGGGCGATAAGTCGCTGAATTCACCGAAACAACCTGTTGATATCGCAACCGATCTTAACGCGCCGGTTCTCGGCTTATATGGCGGCCAGGATAACAGCATTCCGCAAGAGAGCGTGGAAACGATGCGCCAGGCGCTGCGGGCAGCAAACGCGAAAGCAGAGATTATCGTGTACCCGGATGCAGGGCATGCGTTCAACGCCGATTATCGTCCGAGCTATCATGCCGAATCTGCGAAAGACGGCTGGCAGCGAATGTTGGAATGGTTTACACAGTATGGTGTTAAAAAGTAACGCCATAGTCGCTAAATCTGATGATTAAGCTCACACAATTTCAACGATTTTTTTAATCTCAAAACCATACAGCATCAAAAAATTTGTTGCTGTATGCCACTCTTTGACTCCCTTCACATTCGTCATCACACCACCTGCTGAATGCAAAAATTTCGTTGCTGTGCGGCAAACTTTTTTCCTGTTTTGTGTCGCTTTTCTCCTGAATACTCGTTCTCAGAACAACTGGATCGTTTAAACATCAGACAGGAGATTTACCATGACGCAATCCATTTTTCAGGCTCAACCCTTTGAATTACCTTTTGATCCGCGCACAACTGCACTGGTCATGATCGACATGCAGCGTGACTTTGTCGAAGCAGGGGGCTTCGGTGAGGCTCTGGGCAATGATGTTTCACTGGTACGCACGGCTATCGCACCATGTACAGAGGTGCTGGCAGCCGCACGTCAAAAAGGAATTATGGTTATTCATACTCGTGAAGGCCATCGTGCAGACTTAAGCGACTGCCCGCCAGCCAAACTGACGCGCGGCGGAAAAACCTTTATTGGTGAACCAGGACCGATGGGACGCATTCTGGTCAGAGGTGAAGCAGGTCATGACATCATTCCTGAACTGTACCCGGTGGCAGGCGAACCGGTGATTGATAAGCCTGGCAAAGGCGCGTTTTATCAAACCGACTTACATCTGATTTTGCAAAACCACGGTATCAAGACGCTGATAGTTTGTGGTGTAACAACCGAAGTTTGCGTAACCACCACCGTGCGCGAAGCAAATGATCGTGGCTATGAATGCATTATCCCGGAAGATTGTGTCGGCTCCTATTTCCCGGAATTCCAGAAATACGCCCTCGAGATGATCAAAGCACAAGGTGCCATTTTCGGTTGGGTTACTGATTCCAAAGCCATTATTGCAGGTCTGGAAGGCTAACGCCGATGGTACAGGTTACGCTTTGCGCATCGTCGTTGGGATATCTTTTCCCGCAGAATGAAACGCAAGATTTACGTCTACATAGCGCTTTTAAACATGCGGTAAATCTGTATTCAGACGCGGGAACATTCATCACTCTGTTGTGTGCGCAAACGTATCTGAATCTCCCTGATGCTGCCAGAGTCTGGCTACCTGAATGTTGGGACTGGCGAAGAGAGATTGCCCATTCAGATCCCATTCAGTTAACCCAAGGCTTACTGCGGACACCTCGATTTTGTGTGGCGCTCGAAAACGCAACGCTCTGGCAGTCGCCATTTGTGGGGAGAATGCTGACACTTGAGGCATTCCCTTTGGTTTTCCAGCACTACCCAACGATGGCATCGCAACGGCTTTTATTTTGTCTGGAACATAACGTTCAAAGCACATTGCACCTGCCGGATAGTCTCACGCACCAGGGATTAGCAATTATGGAGCATCCAGATGCGCTGGAACGCCAGGTGCCACAACTGATCGGCTTTGGTAAAGGCTTAACGCCCGATGGAGATGACTATTTGTTGGGCTATCTGGCAGCGCTCTGGTTATGGCAACTCCCTGCACCACTTGCCGATCATCAATACCGGTTGCAGCAGGCAATTGATCAACATGCGCACAACACCACGGATATCAGTCGTCATTATCTGGAGCGTGCGCTTCAGGGACATTTTTCAGAACCGATTTGCCAGTTACTCGCACAACTGGTTGGGAGCGCATCGGCAATGACAATCGCATCCTGTGCAGAACAGGTCATGCAATTTGGCGCAACGTCAGGAGTAGATTGCCTTGCAGGAATGCTGCATGGCTTTCGAACCCTGAACACCATGAATTGATTTCAACCTTTTCTCCCGTAGCCCGTTTATGGGGCTACACGGGGATGCTTTGCCCGAATTTTGCTATCGGGCGGAATGAAACAGGCGTAACAGCATGAAAGTTAAATATAAAGTTTTCAGTAATCTTTATCAGGACTCAGTTTCTCTGATGCAGATTTCCGCGCAAATCAGCAAGTTGCCCGGTATTCAACAGGCCTCGGTCGTCATGGGAACGCCCAATAATCTCGAACAATTGCGCGATGCGGGTCTGGGTAACGAAATCAACGCCAGTCCCAATGATTTAGTGATTGCAGTCATGGGTGAAGAAGATATTTGCAATGAAGCACTGGTACTGGCCCAGCAACGTCTGACCAGCAAACCCGATGATGAAACGGATAGTGGCATTAAAACACCGGAAAAGGTCAGCCTGGAAATGGCACTGGAAGCCGAACCCGAAGCCAACCTGGCACTCATTTCTGTACCGGGAGACTACGCCGCCGCCGAAGCAATTAAAGCGTTAAACCTCGGAATGAACGTGATGATGTTCAGCGATAACGTCAGTATCGGGCAGGAAAAATCTATCAAAACGCTTGCCCGAGAACGTCAGCGCATCGTAATGGGACCTGACTGTGGAACCGCCATTGTTAACGGCATTCCGTTAGGCTTCGCTAATGTGGTGAAACGCGGAGCAATTGGTGTTATTGGCGCGTCAGGCACCGGGCTACAGGAAGTGACTTGCCGAATCGACCAGCTCGGAGCGGGTATTTCTCAGGCGTTGGGAACCGGTGGGCATGATCTCAGTGAAGAGATTGGTGGAATATCGATGCTCTTCGCTTTAGATGCGCTGGCGCAAGACGATGAAACTCGCGTAATTGTGCTGATTTCAAAACCGCCTTCACCGATCGT
>OKOP01000392.1_pt1 | contig 10920 bp, 8 predicted proteins | sample 1612641 | NCBI WGS metagenome assembly OKOP01 (sample SAMN04436810, study PRJEB24849) | human gut metagenome | biome: human gut; feature: NICU; material: stool | host: Homo sapiens | place: USA: Saint Louis, MO | collected 2011-08-20
TGAAGATATCTTTTCCAAAAATCTTGATGAATACAAAATTTATATTGACTTCAAATCATCTTCTCTATACAAAAGCGAAGATGATTTAATTTGTGCAGAAATTTTGAAATACAACCCATCTTCAAAAATTTGGATAGATGATATTGAAATAAATAAAAATGAAAAAATAGGAACAATCGATATAACTCTACCTAGTGAAGAAGCTTTCTACAGCTTAAGTCAAAATGGATTCGCTAGCTATCTTCAAAAAGAATTAAAAATTTTTGGTGATTTTAATATTAAATTTGATTTTCATAAAAATGAATTTGAAGAAGATAGTATTGAGAACTTTATATGTCAAATTGAAGAAGCTGAAGAAGTAATATCCACAAAACACGAGGAAGAATTTAAGAGCAAAATAGAAAAAAAATCAAAAGAAAAAAACACTAAAAAATCTGACTCCTATGGCAAAAAAGACCTTGGAACAATCGAAAAATTAATAGACGTAAATGTAAACTCCCAGAAAGTTACTGTTGAAGTTGACATATTTAACATTGAAAGCAGAGAATTAAAAAATGGTAACTCCTTAATATCGCTATCTATTACAGACTACACATCTTCTACTTTAGCAAAAATATTTTTGAAACCTGATAAGGCTGAAGAATTTTTAGAAAGTTTTAATAAAGGAGATCATGTAGTAATAACAGGAAATGTTTCCTATGATAATTTTTCTAGGTGTGACACTATAATGATCAGGTATATTGAAAAGAGAGACAAGGTAATTCGAAGGGATAATTCAGATGAGAAGAGAACAGAACTTAGAATTCACTCAAAGATGTCTCAAATGTCTGGAGTAACTTCCTTTACTGATTTTGCAAATAGAGCAAAACTTTGGGGACATAATTCAATAGGTATAGCCGATACAAATGATGTTCAAGGTTTCCCAGAAGCTATGGAGGCCGCAGAAAAAACTGGATTAAAAATTCTCTACGGTACTGATATTAACTTTGTTGATGACAAAGAAAAAATTGTTACAAATTACGAAGAGGGAAAAACTTATGATACTTATGTGGTTTTTGATATAGAAACCACAGGACTTTCTTCAAGAAATGATAAAATTACAGAAATTGGTGCCGTTAAGATTAAAAACGGAATGATAGTAGATAGATTTTCACAACTTATTAATCCAGAAAAGGAAATACCACAAGTTGTTGTTGAACTAACAGGGATTAGTAATGCTATGGTTGAAAATGAACCTACTATAGAAGAAGTAATTCTCAAATTCTATGACTTTGCTAAAGATACAGTTTTAGTAGCTCATAATGCTAAATTTGATATATCTTTTATTAGACGAGAATATGCAAATAAAAATCTAGTGTTTAATCATCCTATTCTAGATACTCTTGTACTTGCAAGGGCAACAATGACCGACATGAAGAGATTTAATCTAGGAACACTTTGTAAAAATCTTGGAGTATCCCTTGTGGGAGCTCACAGAGCAGTTAATGATGCTGAAGCTACTGCAGAAGTCTTTATTAAGTTAATCGAAAAATTAAAGAGAGAAGAAGAATTTAATTTTGACAATTTAAATAAAGAAATAGTAAACATAGATTCTAAACGTTTATTCGAGTCATCTTTATTATTAGTAGTGAAAAATGAAATTGGCTTAAAAAATTTATACATGTTAATTTCTGATTCTCATATGAAATATTTTAACTTTGTTGCAAAAGTACCAAGAAGCCTTTTGGATAAATACCGCGAAGGAATATTAGTAGGATCAGGTAATGCTAACTCAGAATTATTTGATGCTATATATAGGATGTGTCCTCAAGAAGAATTGCTTGAGATTGCAAAATATTATGACTTCTTAGAAATCCAACCAGCAAGTGATAATATTCTTGCAATTGAAGATGGTAAATATACTATTGAAGATATAAGAGAAATAAATAAAAAGATAATTTCCATAGGAGAAGAATTAAATATACCTGTTGTTGCTGATTCAGACACTTATTATCTTGAAGATTCTGAAGACGTATTAAGAAGAATTGTGCTAAACGGTAAACCAGGTAGACCAGATCCTAGAGCTAGCAGAAATCAAAAATTTTATTTTAAAACAACAGAAGAAATGCTAGATGAGTTCTCTTACTTGGGACAGGACAAGGCTTATGAAGTTGTAGTAACTAATACTAATAAATTGATGAATTCAATAAAAGATATCAAGCCTATTCCTGATGGAACTTATCCTCCAGTTATTGAAGGTTCTGATGGTAGTTTAAGAGAAATGACCTATAAAAAAGCACATGATATTTATGGAGATGAACTTCCAAAAATTGTTGAGGACAGGTTGGAAAAAGAACTTAAGTCAATTATTTCAAATGGTTATTCCGTACTCTATATAATTGCTCAAAAACTTGTAAAAAAATCTAATGATGATGGGTTTTTAGTAGGGTCAAGGGGTTCTGTTGGTTCATCTTTTGTTGCAACAATGGCAGACATTACAGAAGTAAATCCACTTCCGCCACATTACATTTGTCCAAATTGTAAATATTCTGAATTTACAGAGGACTTAACTTATGGCAGTGGAGTTGATATGCCAGACAAAGTTTGTCCTAAGTGCGGCAGTCCACTTAAAAAGGATGGACATAACATTCCTTTTGAAGTTTTCTTAGGTTTTTATGGTGACAAGGAGCCAGATATTGATTTAAATTTTGCAGGTGAATATCAACCAAGGGCACACAAGTACACTGAGGAATTGTTTGGCGAGGGTTATGTATTTAGAGCAGGAACTATTGGAAAAATAGCAGATAAGACTGCTTATGGTTATGTAAAAAAATATTTTGAAAATAAACATATTTCTCCTATCGAAATCGACAGACTATCACGAGCTATAACCGATGGAAAAAGAACAAGTGGACAACATCCAGGCGGCGTAATGATTGTCCCTAAAACAAATTCTATTTTTGATTTTACTCCAATCCAATATCCTGCAGATGATCCAAGCTCTGGAGTAATAACAACTCACTTTGATTATAACTTTATTCATGGAAAGATCTTAAAACTAGATATACTTGGTCACGATGGTCCAACAATTATTAAAATGTTAGAAGACTTTACAGGAATTGATTCCAATACTATAAGACTTGATGATAAAGAGACACTTTCTATCTTTAATAGTGCAGAAGCCTTTAATATGGATGAAGAAGTTTTCTCTTGCAAGACAGGAACCCTCGGAATACCTGAGTTTGGAACTTCCTTTGTTATATCAATGCTATTAGAAACAAATCCGAAAAACTTTGCAGACCTTGTTAGAATTTCTGGTTTATCTCATGGTACTGATGTATGGATTTCGAATGCACAAGAGTTAGTTGACTCTGGTAGAGCTGAGCTTAAAGATGTAATAGCCACTAGAGAAGATATTATGGTTTATCTAATAAATGCTGGTGCTGAAAATAAAATGGCTTTTGACACAATGGAAAAGGTTAGAAAAGGCAAGGGATTAACTGAAGAACAAGAACCTGCCTGAATGGTATATTGATTCTTGTAAAAAAATTAAGTATATGTTCCCTAAGGCCCACGCAGTGGCTTATGTTATGTTGTCCTTTAGAATTGCATACTATAAATTAAATTATCCTTTGGCCTTCTATGCAACTTTCTTTACAATTAAGTTAACTGACTTTAATGGAGAAAATATTATTGAAGGACCAAACTTTTTGAAAAATAGAATTAAAATGCTAAGAGAGATTGAAAAGCCAACAGCCAAAGACAAGGGTGAAATAAGAGTGTCTGAAGTTGCACTTGAAATGTATGCTAGAGGTTTTCAATTCTTAAAGGCAGACATTTATAAATCTAAGGCTTCTAAGTTCACTATAGAAGATGGAAAAATTAGAATGCCTATAAGAGCAGTGCCTGGAATTGGTGAAAACTGTGCAAATAAGATAGAACAAGAATCACAAAAATCAAAGTATTTATCTATCGAAGACTTTTCAAAAAGGACTGGAGCAGGAAATTCTGTTATAACAATTCTACAAAAAAATGGAATGCTTGAAGACTTAGATGAAACAAACCAAATTTCATTATTTAATTTTTGAAAAACTTGTATTTATAGCATTTTATGATATAATTTTAAATAAGTAAGATATTTTAGAGTAAAGAGTGGGTGAGCCCACTCTTTGTTTTTTAGTAGTGAGGTGTTAAGTGAATAAAAAAGAATTAAAAAAAGAAATTTACCCACTAGCTGAAGAGGTAGCAGAAGAACTTGGCTACGAAATTGTAGACATTGAATTTCAAAATGGATCAAAGCACGATTTATTATCAATTTTTATTTACAAAAAAGAAGGAATTGATTTGAATGACTGCACTGATATGAGTAGAAGTCTAGAAAAGAAACTAGACAATTTAGAAATTTTAAAAAATCCTTATTATCTTGAGATTTCTTCGCCGGGACTTGATAGACCTTTAAAAACAAAAGATGACTACAGAAGAAATATTGGAAACGAAGTAGATGTTAAACTTTATGCACCAATAGACGGGAAAAAAGAATTTAGTTTTGTTTTAGACAAGTATGATGATGAAAATGTATATTGCACACTTGATGGAAAAGAATTTGCTATACCAATTAAGTCAATTTCGTCAATGAAACAAACTATTAAATTTTAATGGAGGAATAAATGAATCAAGAGTTTATAGACGCTTTGAGTGAAATCGAAAAAGAAAAAGGAATTTCTAAAGAAATCGTCTTTGAAGCTTTGGAATCAGCTTTAGTTTCTAGTTATAGAAAAAACTACGGCACATCAGAAAATGTTATTGTAAACATGGATAGAGAAACTGGTGAAATTAAATTATTTGCTTCTAAAGATATTGTAGAAAAAGTTGAGGATCCTCAACTTGAAATATCCCTTGATGAAGCAAAAAAGATTAATCCAAACTATGAAATTGGGGATGTATATAACCAAGAAATTCATCCTAAAAATTTCGGAAGGATTGCTGCCCAAACAGCTAAACAAGTTGTAATTCAAAGAATCAAGGACGCAGAAAGAGATATTGTATTTGATGAGTACGTTGAAAGAGAAAAGGAAATTATAACAGGACTTGTTCAAAGAAAGTCTTACAACAATGTTTACGTGGATTTAGGATCTACTGAAGCAATACTTCCTTACAGTGAACAAATTAGCGGTGAATCTTATAATCATGGAGATAGATATAAGATGTTAATCTTATCAGTAGAAAAATCTACTAAAGGTCCACAGATTGTTCTTTCAAGATCTCACCCAGATTTAATAAAAAGACTTTTTGAATTAGAAATCCCAGAAGTTAGTGAAGGAATAGTAGAAATCTACTCTATTTCAAGAGAAGCTGGTTCAAGAACAAAAATAGCTGTATTTTCTAGAGACCCTGAAGTTGATCCACTTGGAGCTTGTGTTGGTTATAAGGGACAAAGAGTAAATGCTATTGTTGATGAAATTGACAATGAAAAAATTGATATTGTTATTTATGAAAAAGAAATTGATAAATTCATTGCAAATTCTTTGAGTCCTTCCAAGGTAGAGAAAGTATTTGTTAACGAAGCAGAAAAATCAGCGCTTGCTATAGTTCCTGATTATCAACTTTCACTTGCTATTGGTAAGGAAGGTCAAAATGTTAGACTAGCAGCAAAATTAACAGGATGGAAGATAGATATTAAGTCAAATCTTCAATTTGAAGAGTATCTTGAAGAAAGAAATATAACAGAAGAAGACTTAATTGAAGAATATGAAAATGCAGTTAAAGAGAATGTAGAAGATGTATCTGAGGATCTTAATAATCCTGAAGAACAAGATATAAAAGTAGACGACATAGAAGTTGAAGTTTCTGACAATTTAGAAAACGCTGATTAAGAATCTTCTGTTGAAGAGACTGAAATATAAAATTCTTAATTTAACGGAGTAAATAATGACTAAAATTAGGAAGATACCTATGCGTACTTGTATAGGTTGTAGAGAACAAAAAGCAAAAAAAGATTTAATCAGAGTTGTAAAAAACAAAGAAGATGAAATCTTTATTGATAAAACTGGAAAGGCAAATGGAAGAGGAGCTTATTTATGTAATGACAAAAGTTGTTTGGAGAAAGCGATAAAGTCAAAAGCTTTAAATAGGGCATTTACAACAGAAATTAGTGAGGAAGTTTATGAAAAACTAATTGATTCTGTAGATTAAGCTTCTTTTTAGGAGGTGTTCAATTTGTCAAAAATTAGAGTACATGCGTTGGCAAAAGAAATTGGTATTACTAGTAAAGAATTATTATTAAAATTAAATGAACTTGAAATATCAGTAAAAAATCACATGTCAACATTAGACAGTGCTGAAGAAGAAAAAGTAAGAAAATTATACAAAAAGAGTTCTTCTAAGAATGAATCTCCTGTAGAGAATGAAAATTCGGATAAAAAGAGAGATAAAAGCAAAAAAAACAATCCTAATAAGGAAAAACAAAGCGAAAAAAAATTAGATAATAAAACAAGTAAGAAAGAGAATAAAGACATAAATTCTCAAAAAGAAAAGGATGTTGAAAAGACTCCTAATAATAAAAAGAATAAGAATAATAAGTCTAAGCATAAAGATAATAAAGATGATAAAAACAACTCCTTTAAAAGAGATTTAACTAAGAAAAAACCGAAGAAAAAAGTTAAATCAAGACATAGAGTTGAAGAGGAAGATAAGGGAGATGATTCTATAATAGTGATTGCACCTATTACAGTAAAAGATTTTGCTAATCAGTTAGGAGTATCTGTTTCAACAGTTATAACGAAGCTAATTGGTCTTGGAATTATGGCAAATCAAAACCAAAGTATTGATGAAGATACTTGTATCTTACTAGCTGATGAACTTGGAATAGAAATTGAAATAGAAGCGCCAAATCTTGACCAATCTGTTGAAGAAGAATACGGTCTTTTAAAAGAAGATAAGGAGAGAGACCTTAAACCAAGACCACCTGTTGTAACAGTTATGGGCCACGTTGACCATGGTAAAACTTCTTTACTTGACTCAATTAAGAAAACACATGTTACTCAATCAGAAGCTGGTGGAATTACTCAACATATAGGAGCATACACTGTTAATCTTTCAGGAAAGAAAATAACTTTCCTTGATACTCCTGGTCACGAAGCCTTCACTTCTATGAGATTAAGAGGAGCTCAAACAACTGATATAGCTATACTTGTTGTAGCAGCAGATGATGGTGTTATGCCTCAAACTCTTGAAGCAATTTCTCACGCAAGATCTGCAGATGTTCCAATAATTGTAGCAATTACAAAGATTGATAAGCCTGAAGGAAATCCTGAAAGAGTTAAGCAAGAATTGATGAACGAAAACCTTGTTCCTGAAGAATGGGGAGGAGATACTATTGTTGTTGGTGTTTCTTCTAAATCTGGAGAAGGTATTGATGACTTGCTTGAAATGATTCTTTTAGTCGCCGAAATGAAAGAACTTAAAGCAAACCCTAATAGACGTGCTGTAGGTACTATTATCGAGGCAAATCTTGATAAGGCTAAGGGACCTATGGCAACTATCCTTATTAAAAATGGTACCTTAAGATTCGGTGACGCAGTAGTATCAGGTACTTGCTCAGGAAGAATTAGGGCAATGGAAGATGACAAGGGTAAAAGAGTTAAAAAAGCAGGTCCTTCTATGCCAGTTGTAATTTTAGGACTTAATGATGTTCCTAATGCAGGGGATACAATATATGCAGTAAATGATGATAAGACTGCAAAGACTATTGCTGACAAGAATAAAGAAATTTCTAGGGAAAAGAGACTAAGCCAAACAACTAAGATTAGTCTAGACAACTTATTTGAAAAAATTTCTGAAGAGGATGTAAAGGAACTAAACATCGTTGTTAAGGGTGACGTAAAGGGTTCTGTTGAGGCACTTAACCAATCACTATTAAAACTTTCCACTGAAGAAGTTAAGATTTCTGTAATTCACTCTGGAGTTGGTGGAATTAATGAATCTGACGTAACATTAGCTTCTGCATCAAATGCAATTGTTATAGGATTTAACGTTAGACCTAATATTAATGCCATAGAACTTGCAAAAACAGAAGATGTAGAAATTAGAACTTATAGAGTAATCTATGAAATTATAAATGATATTGAACAAGCCGCTAAGGGTATGCTTGATCCTGATATTGTTGAAGAAATACTTGGTAGATGTGAAATTAGACAAACCTTTAAACTACCTAACAATCAAATGGTTGCAGGGGTTTATGTGCTAAGTGGTAAAATCTTAAGAAATTCTAAGGTTAAAGTCCTAAGAGACGATGTTGTTATCCATGAAGGTGACATTGCTTCACTTAAGAGATTTAAAGATGATGCCAAAGAACTTGCAACAGGTTTTGAAGGTGGACTTGTAATTGATGGATTTAATGATATAAAAGAGGGCGACCTTCTTGAATCATATATCATGAAGGAAGTTGAGAGATCATAATGAATAATAAAAGAATTAATAGAATCTCTGAAGAAGTAAGAAAAACTATTTCTAATATTGTTCAAAACGAATTAAAAGATCCTAGAATACCTTCTATTACAAGTATCTCCCATGTTGAGGTTACTAACGACCTGTCCTTTGCAAAGGTCTATGTTTCTGTCTTAGGAGACGATTATGATAGGGACGAAGCAGTTGAAGGTCTTAATTCTGCTAAGGGTTTTATAAAAAAAGAATTGGCTCATAGAGTTAAACTTAGGGCAATGCCGGAATTAATTTTTATAAAAGACGACTCTATTGAAAAAGCTATGGAACTAGACAAACTTATAGAAGAGGTAAATCGAAAAAATGATTAATTTAAAGGAAGTATCCTCTGAATTAAAAAATTTAATAGATAGTAGCCAAACTATTGCAGTTGCATCTCATTTGAATCCAGATGGTGATAATTTGGGATCTGCAACTGCAATGATTGGCATGCTTAATAAGCTTGGTAAAAAACCAATTTTTGTTCTGGATGATCTCATACCATCTTCTTTTAAATTTTTATCAAATCTTTCCTTTGCAAAAAATCCTGATAATATTGACACAACTTTTGATTTATTTATTGCTCTTGATTCATCAGATGAAGATAGGATGGGAGATAGGGTAAAAGAAATCTTTAATAAATCAAAGAAAACTGTTAATATTGACCATCACTTTAGCAATAAAAATTATGCTGATTTGAATATTGTTGATGAAAAATCACCAGCAACTTGTGAAATACTAGCTAGGATTTTTAAAAGTCTTGGACTTAATTTAAATAAGGAAATAGCAACTTCATTATTCACTGGTCTTTCAACTGATACAGGATCCTTTAAATATAGCTCTGTCACATCACAAACTTTTGAAATAGCTTCAGATTTATTTAAATATAATATTGATATTAATGAAGTTACACAAAATGTATATCAAAGTAGGTCTAGACAAAAAACTGACCTTTTGATTAAAGCTATGAACTCAATAGAATACTTTGATGAAGATAGAATAGCTGTAGTTCTTGTAACTAAAGATGATATGGAAAATACAAAAGCTGCAAAATCAGATGCTGATGGAATAGTTGAATTTGTAAGAGACATTGATTCAGTTGAGCTGGCTGTACTTCTTAAAGAAAAAGATGATTGTATAAGATTATCTCTTAGGTCAAAATCTCATGTAGACTGCACAAAAATAGCTTCAAAGTTTAATGGCGGTGGTCATATTAGGGCTTCAGGGGGAACAATTAACCACACTGACCTTATAAAAGCTAAAAAAGATTTAATAAAAGTGGCTGAAGAAGAATTATGATGGACGGTCTATTAATATTTGACAAAGAACAGGGAATCACTTCTCACGACTTAGTATATAAAGTTAGACGTAAGTTAGGTATAAAAAAAGTAGGACACACTGGCACGCTTGATCCAATGGCAACAGGTGTTCTAGTTATATCTATTGGTAAGGCTACAAAGACTAGTGAATATATTATTTCCAGTGACAAGGAATATGAAGCTAGAATAAAACTTGGAGTTCTTACAGATTCTTACGATATTACTGGTGAAATTTTAAAAGAAGAAAAGGTAACTTTTACGCAAGATGAAATCATTAATGCACTTAAACATTTCACAGGAAAAATGACTCAAAAACCACCAATATATTCTGCTTTAAAAGTAAAGGGTAAGAAACTTTATGAATATGCCAGAGAAGGTAAAGACGTTGAAATAAAGAAAAGAAATATCCAAATCTATAAGAATGAACTCTTAGAATTCAATGGAAGTGATGAGTTTCTTATTAGAGTGAAAGTATCTAAGGGTACCTATATTAGATCTCTTGCTAATGATATTGGAGAATTTCTTGGAACTTATGGCACACTTACTGAGCTAAGAAGAACTAGGACTGGAGATTTTAAAATCGAAGATTCTATAAAAACCTCTTCCTTTCAAGAAATGTCTCTTGATGAAATAAGAGAAAAAATCTTACCTATGGATATGGCTTTATGTAATTTTAAAAAGATTGAAATAGATAGAAGTTTTTGCAAAGAATTCCTCAATGGACAATTTTATAAAGTTAAGGATAGTTTAGAAGACGAAGATTATAGAGTATACTGCGATAATTTATTTTTGGGTATTGGTGAAATTAGATACATTGATAATGAAGCCTATCTAAAAATGAAGAAGAAATTAATAGGTGATTTATGAAAATAATTGAAATTGACTTAAATTATATAGCAGATGAGGATTCAGTTATCGCCCTTGGAAATTTTGACGGAGTCCACAAGGGACATATGGAGTTAATAAATAGGGCAGTTAAAAATGCTAAAACATTAAATATTAAATCAAGTTTATTACTTTTTAATGAGCATACTGATAATCTAGTCAAAGTTGGAAAAAAAGATATTATAACAACTAACCAAACAAAATTTGAAATTATTGAAGATTTAGGAGTTGATATTATATATCTTATAAACTTTACAAG
>OKOP01000396.1_pt1 | contig 10815 bp, 9 predicted proteins | sample 1612641 | NCBI WGS metagenome assembly OKOP01 (sample SAMN04436810, study PRJEB24849) | human gut metagenome | biome: human gut; feature: NICU; material: stool | host: Homo sapiens | place: USA: Saint Louis, MO | collected 2011-08-20
CAGGCTCTTTCCATGATGAATATATGGAGCGAATACATACTTCCATCACCAGGAAGGGTATTGGTCACAGGTCGGGAAATGTTTTTAGACGGATCAATATTCAGAGATATCTTAATTAGTCTCAAGAGAGTCTTCACAGGATTTACAATAGCCTTTATACTTGCAAGTTTTTTTGCAAGCTTATTTATAATTTATCCCAAGACTAGCATATACTTTGAGGGGATTTTTGAGTTTTTAAAAAATGTTCCGCCCCTTAGTCTTGTTCCCATACTTATATTGTGGGTTGGGATTGGAGAAGGAACAAAAACTGTTATCATTGTTCTTGCATCCTTCTTCCCACTCTTCTTAAATATACAAAAGGGATTTATGGTAGTTGACCCCGACCTCTTAGAGGTTGGCGACGTGTTTTCCTACAACAAATTTGAGAAATTTATAAAAATTTCTATCCCTTGTGCCCTAAAGGATATTTTTGTAGGAATGAGAATTGCCTTGGGATACAGTTGGAGGTCCATTATAGCTGCCGAGATGATTGCAGCGTCAAGTGGACTTGGCTACATGATAAACTTTGCAAGGCAGATGTCTCGCATAGACAGGGTAATAGTTGGCATAATTATGATAGGTTGCATTGGATACTTGACAGACTTTATTTTTGTTAAGATAGCAACTAGGTGCTTAAAGGGAGATCTTCGCAATGAATGGTATAATTCTTAAAGATGTTTGCAAAAATTATATGCTTAACGATGAAGAGATCCAAGTCATAAAAAATTTAAACTTAGAACTCAAACCCAATGAGAGGACAGTTTTAATTGGGGAGTCAGGTTGCGGCAAGTCAACCCTTTTGAAATTAATTTCTGGACTTGAAGAAGTTTCATCAGGTGAGATTGACACCAATAAGCTTTCCACCTCCATGGTCTTCCAAAACCCAAGACTTTTCCCCTGGAAGAATGTAAGAGAAAATATAGAGTTTTCTCTCAAAAACAAAAGGGATGACAAGCTTGTTGATGAGTGGATAAAAAAAATAAAACTTGCTGGATTTGAAGGAGCCTATCCTTCACAACTTTCTGGTGGAATGCAGAGTAGGGTCAGCATAGCCAGAGCCCTAGTTGCAAAAAAAGATTATCTATTAATGGACGAGCCCTTTGCATCTATTGATGGATTTACAAGAAAAGAAATGCAAACGGAACTTTTAAATCTCTTTGAAGAAGAAAAAGTTGGATTTCTCTTTGTAACCCACTCCATAGAAGAGGCACTTGTGATGGGGACTAGGATATTAATAATGAAGCAGGGCAAAATCATTGACGACTTTTATCTTGAAGATAGAAAAATGAAAAGCCATGGATTAAAGGAACATTTTAACGAGTTAATTAAAGGAGAAAAAAATGAAAAAATTAGCTAAGATAGGATTAGTTTTAATGTCACTACTTTTACTTGCAGGATGTGGCAAGAGTGACAACAAGAAGGAAGAAGACAAGGGAGACAAATTATCCCTAAATGAATTAAACATAACTTATGTAACATCACCACTTAATGTACCATCAATAGTTGAAAAGGAAATGGGAATCTTCGAAAAGGCTATGCCAGGAGTAAAGGTAAACTACAAGGAGATAACAAGTGGAGCAGACCAAACTCAAGCACTTGCATCAGGAGATGTTGATGTATTATATGCCCTAGGTGGATCATCTGCAATTCTTGCCAAGGCCAATGGAGTTGACCTAAAGGTTTTAAATATGTACTCAAGAGCTCCTGAAGCCTTTGGACTTTATTCAAAGGATGCAAGTCTAACAAGTCCTGAGTCACTAAGGGGTAAAAAAATTGCTGGACCTACAGGAACAAACCTACACGAACTTTTAGTTGCCTACTTAAAACAAGCTAACATGTCAATTGATGATGTTGAGTACCTTAACATGTCAATTCCAGATGCAGCAGCTGCTCTTGAATCAGGTGCAATTGATGTTGCAATGTTAGGTGGACCAGCAGGCTATAAGGCTGTGAAGTCGGGTAAGCACGAAGTGACAAATGGTAAGGGCTTAATAGATGCAATAATTTGTGTTGCAACATCTGAAAAATTCTACAATGAACACAAGGATGTAATCGACAAGCTAATGGAAGGACAAAAGGAAATTGCTGACTACATGGCAAACAATGAAAAGGAAACAAGGGATCTTGTTATGAAGACACTATCTATTGACGAAGAAGCTTACGACACAATGTATAAGATGTACGACTTCTCAACAGAAATCACAGACAAGGACAAGGAAGGTTTCGAGAGAACAAAGAACTTTATGCTTGATACAAAGATGATTGATAAGGATATAGATATCAATTCACTCTTTATAAAATAAAATTTTAAATGAAGTCGAGCTTTTGCTTCATTTTAAATAATGCATTATATAAAAAAAGACGAGGATTTTTAGTTTCCTCGTCTTTTTCTATGTTAGGACTTTTGCAAAAGTCCCTTTTTTGTTGAACTATTATTAACTATAAAACTTAAGCTTCTAATAATTTTCCAGCTATTGGACCTGAATCAAGGGTATAGATTTCTTCTACATCTATGATTACAGCAGCCGCCTTTGGCATTACTCCAGCCTTTTCCTTAGCTAGGTTCATATGCTCTTCGTCTGTATAAGATTTGGCTGTACCTACGATTCTAAAGCCCTTGTTGTCTTCTCTTTTAACAAAGGCAACAGCTATCTTGCCGTTATCTTTAATATTAGCATGGTGCTTGCCATTTGTATTTTCGCAAAAGATAAGATGTTCATCATCAAGAACTCTCATAGTTCTTTTTGGACCTATATTAGGGTTACCATTCTCATCTACAGTTGCAATATAAGCAAGCTCTTCAGCAATTAAGTCTTTTATTTCTTGTGTTAATTTCATACATACACCTCATAATACATCATTTTCATCTATTATGATAACACATATGATAAAGATAGTCAATAATGATTAACGTTATTAAGTTTAGATAATAAAGAGCCTTGTAGCATAAAAATTTCAAGCATGCTGTAAGAAGAAAAAGTTTTACCCATTACAAGATATTTGATAGAAAAAAAAAGACTGTTGCAGAATTAATAAATCGTCCCAATATCATACAAGGATCTCAATGAGCCGGGTGGCTTTTCTTCTGAAGTTTCGCCTCCATGAGCCGGAGGGCTAAACATGAAGCATCGAGAGAGAGCCCTATTATGATGGGAGGATAATTATTAACAACTTGCAAAGTCCTTTAATATTATACTTAAGCTTCTACTGTGTTTTCCCAAAGTCCGTGGATGTTGCAGTAGCTTAGAGCGTAAACTTCTCCACCCTTATCAGTCTTAACTGCTGTTTCTACACATGGAACTGTGAATAGGTCTGCTTCGCCGTGTGCAGCAAATTCATAAGAACCAACTTCAACTGGGAATTTTTCTCCTTCAGGTTTGAAGAATACTTTGATCCAAGCGATGTGGTGTTCAAGTGTGTTAGGATGTTCGATTTCTTCTCCAACTAAAGCCTTAATCTTTAGAAGACCATCAGCTCTTTCAACGTGGATTACAGGAACGTGCTTTTCAGCTTTCCAATCAGCGGTTTGTACTGTTTCAGTTAATTTCATTTTATTACCCCCAATAAATATTTTACAAATATATCTTACCCATTTTAAAAAAATTATCACATTAAATTTAATTCGAGGAAAAATTTTTAAAATTTAGTATAATGGAAGCGAGGTGTAAAATGAAAAACATAAAATTAATCGCAACTACTAACATGGGGCTTGAGGCAGTTACAAAAAGAGAACTCCTAGACCTTGGTTACGAAGACTTAGAAGTTAGCGATGGAAAAATAAAAATATCTTGCCAGCTAAAGGATATTGCCATTTTAAATTTAAGACTGAGGACGGCAGAGAGAGTCTTACTATTAATCGACTCCTTTAGGGCAGAGACCTTTGAAGAATTATTCGACAAGGTCTTCGAGATAAGGTGGTGGGACTATATCGCAGAAGATGATCAGTTTATCATCCAGGGAAGGAGTAGGAAGTCAAAACTATTTTCTATCTCCGACTGCCAAAGAATTACAGAAAAGGCAATAATCGAAAAATTAAAAATGAAATACAAGGTCTCCTGGTTCGAAAAGTCTGGTCCAAGAGTTAAGATTGAAGTGTCACTTTTAAATGACATTGCAGAAATTACCATGGACACATCAGGCGAGGGCCTTCACAAGAGGGGCTACAGAGAAGTAAACTACAAGGCACCACTTTCAGAAACTATTGCAGCATCTCTTGTTAAATTAACTTTTTGGAATAAGGACAGGATCTTGGCAGACCCCTTCTGTGGCTCAGGCACAATTCCTATAGAAGCAGCCATGATAGAAAAAAATATTGCACCAGGACTTATGAGAGACTTCGACTTTGTGAAATTTAAATTCTTTGACGAAGACATTTTTAAAGAAGAAAAGAAAAAGTGCTACTCAGAAATAAACTACGATGAAAAATTAGAAATTCTTGCATCAGACGTCTCCCACAAGGCCATCCAAATCGCCAAGGCAAACGCAGAAATCTTGGGACTAGATGAGGACATTTCCTTCTTCCAAAAGGACATAAGGGACTTGGACCTTCCAGACGACTACGGAGTTATAATAACTAACCCACCTTATGGAGAGAGAATTGGAAAAGAAGATGTAGACGAGCTCAACAAGGAGCTTGGAGAACTTGCAAGATCACTAAAGACTTGGTCCTATTATATAATCACAGCCAACGAAAACTTCGAGAAAAACTTTGGCAAAAAAGCCGACAGAAATAGAAAATTATACAACGGAAGACTAAAGACCTACTACTACCAATACTATGGTCCAAAGCCAAGAAGATAATTGTTTAGTGGGACTTCATTTGTTATACTGAAAGCATTGATGAAAGGATGGTGACTCATGGTAGACAAAATGGAAAGAGAAAAAATTGACGAAAATGTAGACTTTCAAGTTCTAAATGCCATTGCGGACCTTGTTAGGGTCCTAGACTATAAGGAAAAAGTTGTCTTTGTTAACAAGGCCATGGAAGACCTCTTGGGTTACGATCCAGATAAGAAAGTCTGCATACTTGGGGAAGACCTCTTTGATCCAGAGATCACCAAGAGAGCCCTAATGAGTGGTGAAGTCATCCAAAGGGAAGAAAATATTGGGAGCATGGTCTTTTCCGTTAAGTGCTCGCCAATAATTAACAAGAAGGGAGAAATCCTTGGCGTTGTAGAAGTTTTTAGGAACGTGACTATGGCAAGGAAACTCCAAAAGGAACTAATAGACAAGAATAGGTTCATGACCAACGAAACAAATGCAGCTTCCCTAATACAAAAGAAGGTCCTTCCTGACAAGGGCTTCATAAAAAACTTAAAGGTCAACTACCTTTACAAACCTTCAACAATTTTAAGTGGAGACATGTTTGATGTCTTCCAAATAGATGACGATAACATAGGAATGTACATCGCAGACTCAGTGGGTCACGGCTTCGCAGCCTCTATGGTAACAATGTTTATCAAGTCCATGGTGAGGACCCTTGACAAGTCAGTCCAAAATTCTCCAAAGAAAACTTTGACAGAACTTTGTAAGAGGTTCACAGGTCTAAAGCTTGAGATCGAAAATTACTTCACATGTTTTTATGGAGTTTATAATTTAAAGAAGAAGACCTTCACCTTCTCCAACGCAGGCCACTTGCCCTTGCCCCTAAGAGTTAGAGATAGGGAGGCCCTAAGTCTTGAGTCCAGAGGTTATCCAATCTCAAGATTTTTTGCCAAGCCTGACTACGAGGAAAAGGAAATAAAACTTTACGCTGGCGACTACCTCCTCTTTATGACTGACGGAGTTGAAGAAGCGAGGAACCCAGACAAGGAAGCCTTTGGGCACAAGAGAGTCTTGGACATAGTTTCCAATTACAACAGCGATATACTTGATAAGATAAATAATGAATTAGAAGAGTTTACAGATGGCCCACAAGTTGACGATATATCAATGTTACTTGTGAGTGTTTGGTAAGCTATTAAGAAGTAAAAATTTAAAAAATATTTTAGGCAATCTCAGGATTGCCTTTTTTGTTTGTATTTTTTTGCGCCTAGTGATTAATTAATTTTTATTTTTTATTAAGTCCTAGCTTATGAAAAATTATTTTTTATTTGCTAGGGACAGGGACTCGAGAAATTTTTATGACTTCACGAAAAGTTAATGCAAAGAATGGACTTGTATAGGTTTACCTCCTTAATGTTACAAAAGAATTAAATTTATTAAAAATTTGTAAATTATAATGTAATTTACATTGATATGGGTATAATAGAGTCAAGGAAAATGTTTTAACATGAAATATTTTAGATAGGAGGAAACTTATGAAAAACAATAAAATATTAGGACTATTGCTTGCAGGAGTAATGGTAACATCAATTCCATTTAATGTATTTGCAGATGATGAAAAACCTGCAGGAGATGTAACAAAAGAGTCAACTGAAATCACAGAATTAGCTAAAAAAAACCAACCAGCAGACCAAAAAGCTGGCGATCAAGCTGGTGCAGAGGTAGAAAATAGTGACGAACAAGGTGGACTAAAAGTAGGAGCCCCAGAAGAAAAAGTTACTGTTAATTTCGTGGCTGTACTAGTTGAAGAAGGAAAAGAAAATTCGACAGAAGCTTTGGGTAGTGAGGTCCAAATCATTAAGGGAACTCAAATAGCCGAGGGACAATTACCACCAACAGGAAAAGTTGGTTATGAATTTGGTGGTTGGTATTCTAATAAAGAATTAACTACTGGATTTGATACTACAAAAAAATTAGAAGATGCAACTACAATTTATGCGAAATTCACTAAAAAAGCTGAAAAGTTTACCGTAACATTCAAAGATGGAGATACTGAAGTAAGTAAAGTAACTGTTAAAAAAGATGAAAAGGCAACAGAACCAACTGTTTCAGCTAAAACTGGTTATACTTTCAAGGGTTGGTACACAGATAACGGAACATTTGAAAATAAATTCAATTTCGATACAGCAATTACTGCTGACACAACTCTTTACGCTAAATGGGAAAAAGTTGTTGTCCCAGCTAAGCAAAGCCTATATATCTCCAACATTGAATACAATGGAAGATATGTAAGTGGTAAGGTAACAGCAGATGGAGAACCAGTTTACAAGGCTACAGTTACACTTAAAATTGATGGATCTAAAACTTCTAAGGCTAAAGAAACTGACATTAACGGTAACTTCACAATCGACTTAGGAGATTACTACAACTATTATTGGAACGACTACTATTATAGAAACGGAGACCGCTACTATAATGGCTACGAAGTTCGTAGAGACTCTGACGGAGATTACTACTACATTAAGGATGGCAAGAGAAATTATATTTGGTACTCAGATTATTATAAGAGATATAGAGACTATAAGGCTGACTTAGTTGCAGAAAAAGAAGGTTTCTATTCTACTGAAACAAATCTTTGGAAAGATGGATACTACTACAACAATGGAAAATATTATGGACGTGACTGGTGGTACAACAGATACGACGCTAGAGTTTATCCAACTGACATCTCAAGAACTAACTACTCAGCTTCTGGTTACCTAAAGGGCTACAAGAACAGAACAGTTTATGTTTATGACGATGGAACTTATCTAGGATCTAGTAAAATAGATTCTGATGGTTACTTCAATGTAACTTGGAACTCTCCATACGTTTCAACTTCAAGAAGCCTTGAATACTATGTAAATGGAACTTCTACAAGTGATTCAACTTACTCAATGATTCCAGTTGTAAATGCACTTTCTGCTGGCGCAAGTTTTGTAAGAGGTAACGCAGGTCCTTACGCAGATGTTACAGTTTACGATGCAAATGGAGTAAGACTTGGTGGAGCAACTGCAGGTTCAACTGGTATCTTTAACATCAGCTTAGATAGAGAACTAAAAGCAGGCGAAACTATTAAGGTTGAAGCTAAGGAATCTGGAAAAATTTCTAGGTCTACTGAAGTTAAGATTTCAGGTCAAGAAGCAAAAGTTACTGCTGAAGTAAACTCACCTTCTTATATAGCAGGCTATCCTGATGGAACATTTAAACCTGGCAAGGAAGTTACAAGAGCAGAAGCTGTTAGGATGTTTGTAAGCCTTGTTAACAATGGAAAAGAACTTCCTAAGAACCCAACTACTAAGTTTAAGGATGCCAACAACAAATGGTATTCTGATGAAATCAACTTTGCAGTATCTAAGGGCTTCATCAGTGGTTACTCTGATGGAACATTTAAACCTAACCAAGGAATCACTAGGGCAGAATTTGCACAAATGATTGCTGTATTTGTTAAAGATGGTTATCCAGGATCTTCAAACTTCAAGGATGTAAAGGGTCACTGGGCATCTAATGCAATTGACCAACTTTATGGCAACAAGACAATCAAGGGCTTCCCTGATGGAACATTTAAACCAGACCAAAAACTTACAAGAGCTGAAGCTGTTACAGTTCTAAACTCTGTATTTGGAAGAAACACTAAGGCAACTTCCTTTGCAAATGTAAATACAAGCAGCTTGAGAAAATTCTCTGACGTGCCAATGAGCCACTGGGCATACTATGAAATCATAGATGCTTCTAATGGACACAATGCAGTTAAGGGCGACAAGGCTGAAGACGTAAGTGTTTGGCAATAAATTAAAATATAATAGGACGGCTTATGCCGTCTTATTTTTTTGCCCTTGTAAAGTGAACTAAAAATTTTGAGAGAAAGTCAAGTGAAAAGAAGAGTTAAAAATTATAATAGAAAGCTATTATCCAATGCAAAATTCCAAAAAAAAATCTGCTGGTCTCCCAACAGATTAATTTTATTTATTAAGCTTCTTTGACTTCCCTTGACCTCAAGGCACTTGCGCCAAGGAGGATAATAGAAATTGTGAGAAGAATGTGGCCTATGCCGCTGATAGAAACAAGTCCAATCTCAGTTAGTCGCAATGGCATATGTGAATCCACAAGGCCGTGAATTATCATTGAAGTGAAGGCCAAGTAAATTCCAAAGTTGTAAATGTTAAATAATTTTTTGATTTTTTCATCGGCAAGGTCTGAATTTTTTATCAAGAGATAGAAAAGACCTGGAAGGATAAAGCCCAAAACAATTAAGTGGGTGTGGGCAAGGGACATGTACTTTGTCACATCAAAGACCTTGCTCAATTCCCTGTAAGATGCTCCAACTAAAATTCCTGAAAGGAGATAGGCGAAGGCATACTCCATTAGGTCCCTCTTAACAAAGTTCCTTTGCAAATTTTTGTAAAGCTTTAGGACAACCAAAACATACATGACAGTCTTTGGCATCATAAGCATCCCAACAGAAGGATAAGCCTTTTTAAATAAAACAACTGGGATGTAGAAGAGGAAGCTAAAGAAGACGTAGATGTAAAGTCCCTTAAAGGCCTTAAGATTTCTATTCTTAAACAAGAGGACAATGTCAATCACTCCCATGATAACAAAAGGAAGGTTTGAAATGAGATCCATCTTGGCGTCACTCTTAAAGGACATGAGAACTGTAACAAGTCTTGCCGCAAAGAGGCCAAGCATTGTGAGGTCAAGTCCCTTATTCTTTAAGTCTCTTGTTTTCTTGATGTAGAAGTAAAACAAGAGATAAAAGATTGACATTGTAATAGAAGAAACCCTAGTCCCAATAAAGAGTGAAGTTGAATTAAGAACAAAGCCATTGTCCATGACGTTGGCAATAATTCTTGGGACTAGGTGGAAGGAGTCGCCGAGTCCAAGTAGTAGGGTCATAGCTCCAAGGGTCTTGCTGTCCTCGTGATTTATCAAAAGCATTCTTATGCCTAGAAAGATGACTAGACTTAGATAAAGTCCGTCAAAAAATATTTCAAATTGATTCATTATTTATACCTCCTAACAACCATTTGATGTAGGTGTCACACACTTCTAAAAATTCTTCCTTAGAATAGTCCCTTGTTATGGACTCCTTTAGAAGCTGGTGGAAGATTGCCATGGTGAAGACCATGCGGTGGTAGTTTTCCTTTGACAAGTTTTTCATCAAAAAGTTTTTGCCGTGAGAGACAAAGGAATCTTCAAACAAGAAAAATTTTGCCACGTACAAGTTTTTAAAATTTTTGTCGTAGAGTTCTTCTGCTAAATAATCTCTGTAGGTCCAAAGAGTTTTCTCAAGGTCGCCCTTGTTTTCCTTGTAGAGAAAATAAAATTTGTGGTGGACCTGACCAGTTTCCCTTTGCAAGAGACTGTCATAACAGTCCTCCAGGCTTTCAAAGTATTGGTAGAAGGATCCCCTTGCTATATCAAGTTTTTTTACGATGCCCGATACGCTAATCTTCTTGAGGTCTTCTTCCTCGAAGTATTCCTTGAGCTTCTTATAAATTTCTTCTTTTCTCTTTTCGTATAAGTTATTAAAAGTTTGTTTTGCCATGTTACCTCCAAAGTGACACCTTGTCACTTGGCTTAATAATAAATCTATTTATTATATTTGTCAAACTTTTTTAGAAGTCATTGTGAATTAAAATCTCAGGGCTTTGTATAAAATTTATACTTAGTGAAAGGAAGAAAAGTCGTAAGATCTTATAGCTTGATAAAAACTTAGGAAGTTGTAAGGTAATAGAACTTCATGAAATAAGATAAAGTTGAAAGATAATATAACTTGATGAAAAATTATGAAGCTGTAAGATAATAGGACTTGATGAAAAATTATGAAGCTGTAAGATGTTAGGACTTAGCAAAGAAAAACGAAGCCATAAAAAGTATAACTTTATAAAACAAAAACAAAATCCTTGCACTTTAAATTTATAAAGAAGTAATTTGATATGTTAAATCTTCTCTTCTTAGGGTATAATATAA
>OKOP01000401.1_pt1 | contig 10590 bp, 8 predicted proteins | sample 1612641 | NCBI WGS metagenome assembly OKOP01 (sample SAMN04436810, study PRJEB24849) | human gut metagenome | biome: human gut; feature: NICU; material: stool | host: Homo sapiens | place: USA: Saint Louis, MO | collected 2011-08-20
CAGACTTATGTCTTTCTTTATCATTTGATTATTCTAATGTAAGTATTAACAAGTCCTGTATAAAAAAATATTACACAAATGCAATAAATGCTAAACATTCAGATTTAAAAATTAATAACTCCACTGTCAACGGAGGAGATACCCAAAAAAGATATCCTTGTTTATACATCTATAACACCAATATAAATTCAAATAACAATTTATTTATACAAAAAAATTACCCTAGCTGCTTGTTTTTAAATGAAAACTCATATTTGATCTCTAATGATGACATAGTTTCATCTGTGGATATTAATTCTAGTAGAGCTTTTATTTCAAAATTAACTGTTAATGAAATATTTTGTATAAATCAAAAATCTCTTGCAATTGTAGAAGACTCCTTTAATTTAAAAGGAGAGAATAATAAAAAAATTGACTTGCTTATTCAAGATAACTCCATACTTAAAGCTTACGAAATTTCCCTTAATAGATATTTTGCCCCTAATATTAGAATTAATGGTAGCTCTACCTTGTTAACTGAATTTTTATATATTAACGGCGAATATTATTATGATGAAAATTCTCCAATAAAAATAGAAAGGTCTGATGATTCCTATTGTAAGGTCGGCTTAATTGAAAATGATGATTTGGATGAGGAATTTTTATATGACGAAATAGATGATGATGAAAATATTTCATCAAATGAAAACGAACTTTCGCCATACGATAAGCTTAATAAATTAGTTGGATTAAATTCTGTAAAAAATGAAATAAACAAAATGATTAGGATGGTTGAATTTAATAATAAAAGAATCCAAATGGGTTTTCTTCCTGAAGAAAATTCGCTCCATTCTGTATTTCTTGGAAATCCTGGAACTGGAAAAACAACTGTAGCAAGGCTTATTGGCGAGATATTATTTGAATATAAGGCCTTATATAATAAGGAAGAATTTATTTTCATTGAAGCCAGTGAATCTGATTTAATTTCATCTAACGTCGGTCAAACTGCCGAGCAAACTTATAAATTATTAGAAAAAGCAAAAGGCGGAATTTTATTTATAGATGAGGCTTACACCTTAAATAAGGGAGATTCCTCTGTGAATTTCGGTCAAGAAGCTATAAATACTATTCTTAAATATATGGAAGATCACAGAAGTGAAATTATGATAATTTTTGCTGGATATACTAAGGAAATGGAAGAATTTTTAGATACAAATCCTGGTCTAAACTCTAGAGTTGCCAATAAATTTGTTTTTGAAGATTACTCAAGTGATGAAATTGTTCAAATCGGAGAAAGTATTTTAATTGAAAAGCAATATGTGATAGAAGATAGAAATTATTATGAAAAAAATGTGAAATTTGCTTATGAACAATCTATAGATAAATCTAACGCTAGATGGATTAGAAACTTTAACGAAAAACTACTAAAAGTATTTGCGACAAGAGTTATCGAAAGTGAATCAACAGATCTTTCGACTTTAACAAATGAGGATATTGATCAGGTATTTAATATTGGCAAATACAAAAACTATGATGGAAAAGATGAGGATGCTTATAATAAATTACAAAATCTTATAGGAATAGACCAAGTAAAAAGGCAAGTTGATGAATTTATTTCTATGGCAGAGCTAAATAAAAAAAGAAGAGATTCAGGACAAAAAATCCAAAACTTTACTTTGCATTCCTTATTTCTTGGAAATCCTGGTACAGGAAAGACTACCGTTGCTAGAATTTTAGGTAATCTTCTCTATCAAAAATCTATTATAAAAGAAAATAAATTTATAGAAGTTTCAAGATCAGATCTTGTCGCAGGTTATATAGGTCAAACTGCAATTAAAACAAGAGCCGTTTTAAAATCAGCACTTGGTGGAATTTTATTTATAGATGAAGCCTACAGCCTATCACAAGGATCTGATAACGATTTTGGAAATGAAGCAATAGATGAAATCTTGAAATTTATGGAAGATTATAGAGAAAGCATAGTAATAATATTTGCTGGATATAGCAAGGAAATGAAAGAATTTCTATCTTTAAATTCAGGTCTTCAGTCAAGAGTTCCAAACAAATTTTATTTTGAAGACTACACTGTAGATGAGCTTGTAAAAATCGGCTTATCAAGCTTGGATAAATTCGCATATAAGGTTGATGAACAACTTTACTATCAAGTTGTAAAAAATAATTATAACAAATCAAATGACCATAGTAATGGACGATGGATTAGAAATTTTAATGAAAAATTAATCAGAATAATGAGCCAAAGAATTTCAAATACAAATGAAGATGATGTAAACACAATTACAATAGAGGATTTGGAACAAATTAAGGAGTAAAAATGGCTAATCAAAATCAATATATTAAACCACCATCAAAAGATAATAAAAATATTAATAATGATGCCGAATATATAAAACCTCCTTCCAAAAAAGAAGCAGAATATGTAAAACCTCCAACAATTGAAGAAACTACCAATCAAAATGTGACTTATGATAATAAGTCTAAAGATGAATTTATTGACCCCTACAAAAATCCATCTTATTTTTCCACACCAAAAATGGGAATAAGATTTTATATAAATTCATATATAATAATTTCTTCAATTTTTATTATTGCTAGCTTTGATTATAGCTTTCTAAAAGGAATGCTTTATTTAGCGTATTTTTTATTAACAAATTATACTTATTCGTGGTACGCAGATTACAAAAGATATATTGGTGGAAGATTTTCATCATTTTTCAATCCTTATGGAGCTGTAAATATGGCAAAAGCTTCAAGCAAATTTATGGATTATTACGAATCATCTTCAAGCACAAATTGGCTTGGTGAAACAAAAACAACCTATAGGAAAGATGTAAGTACATCAATATTTGTATTTTTTATTGTCCTACTATTTACAGAGCTTATTAAATATTTTATAACCATACCTTTGGCCTTCTTAACATTATTTTTTCATAAAAGAACCATAAGAAAATATAATGAGGCTGTTGATAATAATAACTAAAAAATAGGCTGTTGCAAAAAATCTTGCAACAGCCTATTTTTTAAATTGCCCTACCCATATTTTTTGAATCTAGGATTTTTTCGTCTAGATTTTCTAGGGCGTCTTCTAATTTTTTAATCATTTTTTCTTTGTTTCTCATGTGAGATGTTACTTTTACAAGATTTACTATGTGGCCTGATGAGTAGAGGACATTTCCCGGAACATCTAGATTTTTTAATAATTCTATTTGTTCTTCTAGGTTTTCTCTGTTACTTGTTTCTTTAAAATCTCCTTCTTCTCTCATTTTGTATAATTTTGACCCTCTTTGAACGTCTGTACTCATTATAAAAATTCCTATTGGTGGATATAGGTTTAAAAATTTTGCTGTTTCTCTTGCATTTTCTTTTGAATTTCCATTTCCTGCAACTCCTTGCATTACTATGGCATTGTAGGTCATTTTTGCAAATTTCATTTTTTCTATCCCTTTTTTATAATCCTTTAGGTCAGCTCCCTTATCAAGCCAGTCTAGGACTTTTTGATTTCCTGTTTCTACTCCAAACCAAAGTTCATTGTAGCCTTTTTCTCTTAAAAGTTTCAAATCTTCTTTGGTTTTATTTTTTAAATTATAAAAACTTGCGTAGGAAGTTATGGTTTTTACTTCTGGGATATATTTGTGGATTAAATCTGCAATTTCTACCAATTTTTCTGTTGAAAGAACGAAAGGATCTCCGTTTAATAAATAAATTCTTTCGATTGGCCTTGAATAGGTCATGGAAATTTCTAAAATATCACTTTCTACATCTTTTATAGGAGAAATTCCAAAATTTGTCATACCATACATAGTACAAAAGGCACACTTGTTGTGGGAACAGCCGTAAGTTACTTCCAAAAGTGGTGTGTAGGCTTCAAGCGGTGGTCTATAAACTTGTCCTGTGTAATGCATAATACTAAATCCTTTCTAAAAATTCTTCGATTTCTTTTTCTTTGCTCTTGTAGGTTGTGACAAATCTTGCTACAAATTTATCCTCTCTTTTTTCTCCCACTTCAAAATAAGCAAATTCTTCCCATTTTTTTATGTCTTCTTTTGAAATTTCTACAAAAACTTGGTTTGAATTAAATTCATAGGCAAGTTTGTATCCTTTTTCTTCAAAGCCTTTTGCCAATTTTTCTGCCATTTTGTAGGCTTTTTTTGCTCCTTTGATATACAAATCATCTTGGAAGAGTCTTTCAAACATAATTCCTGTAACAAAACCTTTGGCAAGCATAGCTCCTTTTTGTTTTTGCAAATTTCTGAAATTTTTCTTCAAATTATCATTTACAATTACAAGGACTTCCCCGAACATAAGTCCGTTTTTTGTTCCTCCAAAATAAAAAATATCGCAAAGTTTGGTCAAATCTTTAAATTTTAGATCAGATTTTTCATTTGCCATGGCGTGTGCTAGTCTTGCCCCGTCCATAAATAAATATAAGTCGTGTTTTTTACAAAAATCGTAAATCTCTTCTAAATCTTTTTTACTATAAAGTGTTCCAACTTCTGTTGTATTTGATATATAAACTTTTCTTGGAACTGTGTGGTGTTCGTTGGTAAAAGATTTATATTTTTCTTCCAATAATTTTTTTGTGATCTTTCCGTCCTTTGTTGGAATTGTTTCAATTTTTATTCTACAAGCCTCAATCGCTCCTGCTTCTTGGTCTTCGATGTGTCCTGTTGTTGCAGAAATTATAGATTCTTGTGGCAACATTCCTACACTTGCCCCAAGAATATTCGCTACTGTACCTCCGTGAATAAAATAAATATCAACATTTTCATCTTCTAATTTTTCTTTAATTAATTTTTCAGCATTTTTGCTGTGATCATCAACTCCGTATCCTGGATTTATTTGGTCAAGATTTTCTTTTATATAATCTAAAATTTCTGGATAACAAATATCGGAATAGTCATTTCTAAAATTAATCATAAATTCTCCTTACAAAAACGATTTTCTTATTCTATCATACATTTTTCATAAGTTTTTTCCATTTTAAAATTTACAACCATCACTTTGTTAGTCGAATTTAATTCCTAGGATTTCTTTACTTTTAATATTTTTAAAATTTTATTTACTAATTAATTAAATTTTCCCAAAGAAAAAACCAAAGCTTTAAACTTTGGTTTTTAAAATTTATATTTTTTCATATTTTCACTTGCTATAGCTACTGTGGAAATATTGTGTAAAAGTGCTGATTGAGTATTTGTTATAAACGATGTCAAACCTAACGCTATCAATAAACTATTAAAGGCAATTATTTTTTCATAATCATTTTTTACTCTCTTATCTACACTTCTTGAAAGTTTTACAAGATCAACTAATTCTTTGAGTGAATCTGTTTTTATTGAAACGTCAGAGATTTCTTTGGCAAGATCTGCACCTTTTGACATAGAAATTCCCACGTCTGCCCTTGATAGAGCAATTGAATCGTTTACTCCATCTCCTATCATTATAATTTTTCTTCCCATTTGTTTCATTTTTCTTACATAATTTTCTTTGTCCTCTGGAAGAACTTGGGATTTATAAAAATCCAAATCAAGTTTTTTGCTTACAGCTCTAGCAGAATTTTCATTATCTCCTGTAAGCATAGCAATATGAGTAAAACCTAAATCTCTCAAAGCCATTACCGTCTTTTTTGCATCTTCTCTAATTGGATCATCAATGCACAAAACCGCCATCAATTTATTGTCATAAGCCATAAACAAAAGAGAATATTCTTCTTTTAATGAATTTATCAAATCTCCTTGTTGGGAATTGATTTTTATTCCTTCGTCTTCAAGAATAAAATGTTCGCTTCCTATGAGAGCTGTTTTTCCATTTATTTTTGATTTTATACCATGAGCCATTATATATTCTGGCTTTGAATGCATTTCTTCGTGGCAAAGATTTTTTTCCACAGCTTTTTTCACAACAGCTCTTGCTATTGAATGAGGAAAATGTTCCTCAAGGCAAGCAGCTATTCTTAAAGCCTCATCCTCATCGATATCAAAGGCAATTACTTTTTTGACTTCTGGCTGGGACTTGGTTAATGTTCCAGTTTTATCAAAAATAATTGTGTCAGCTTTAGCTATGCTTTCAAAATATTTTCCACCTTTTACCAAAATATTTTCTTCTCCAGCCTGACTTATAGCCTTCATATATGCAATTGGAATTGTAAGTTTTAAGGCACAAGAATAATCCACCATCAAAAATGATTTTGCTTTTATGAAATTTCTTGTAAATAAATATGTTAATCCTGCCCCAATAAAAGAATATTTTACCAAAGAATCAGCCATAGACTCTGCTTTTAATTGAGCAAGAGATTTATTTTTTTCACTATCTTCAATAAGTTTTATTATGTGATTTAATCTAGAATCTCCATATTTTTTATTAGTTTTTACTAAAAGCTCTCCTTCTTCAAGAACAGTCCCTGCAAAAACAGTAGAATTTTCATTTTTTTCAACAGCTTTTGCCTCTCCAGTAAATGAAGCCTCATTTACCATGGCAAAGCCCTCAACAACTTCTCCATCCACAGGAATTTTACTTCCCATAGAAATATAAATTAAATCTCCGATTTCTACATCTTTTAGATTTTTGATTATTTTTTGATTTCCATCTTTTACAAAAACTTTATCAACATTTAAAGCAAGCGAAGATTTCAAATTAAGTCTTGATTTTTTTAAGGTATAATCTTCAAGCTCTTCTCCCAATGATAAAAGAGCCATTATGCTAGCAGCATCCCCAAATTTTCCTGTAATTATAGAAATTGTAATTGCACTTGCATCCAAAACTGCCACATCTATTTTTTTATTTTTTATAGATTTTAAGCCTTCCTTTACAAAAGGATAAGCTCTCAAAAGTGTAAAAAATGGTCTAATACTGATAGGCATAAGATAACCAAATACAATTCTCTTGTATGCTGAATTTCTTAATATATGAAAAATTGATTTATCAACTTGAGGAATAAAATCCGCATCTTCAATATCAAAATCATCCAAAGATTTAAGATCAAAGTCTAGGATAAATCTTGCAATATTTCCTATCAAATCTTCTTCATAATTTACAATAATAGATTTTGATATATAAGAAATTTCACAAGATTTCACGCCCTTTACTTGTTCAATTTTGTACTTTAATTTATTGACGTTAGATTTTTTTAGATAATCCTCGTAAATAAACCTACTTCTTCCAATAGTTCTCGCCTTTATGGCCGCTCTCATCCTAGTCCTCTTTAATTTCTTTTATTATTTCTTCCTTAACTTCTTCTTTAGCTTCTGAAGCAACATTTTCTATATCAAGCTTATCTTTTGCTTCAGCTTCAAGTCTTTCTTCAATTTCATTTTTAATTTTTGCTTCAGCCACTATATCATCAGTTGTAACTTTTATATTTTCTACAGTCTTATCAACAGCACTTTTTGCTTTCAATCCTTGTTGGACTGTAGCCACAGCAGCCTTTTTTGCTAATTTTGATGTGAGAACCTTTCCCCCAATAGCTCCCGCTATTACTCCAATACCTGTACTTATAATTTTTTTGTTTACTTTAATCATCTTTTCCTCCTATTTTTTTTATTGAAATAATTATAACCGCTTTAATTATTTTTTGCAAATTTTTTTAGCTTTATTTTAAATTTTGCTAATAAAAATCTTTATCATTTGTAATGATTTCTAATATCGGCAAAATTTATTGTGAATTATTTTATATTTTTAAAAAAGAGCTTTTGCAAATACATCCTTCATGGAAATAATCAATTTACAAAAGCCTTTCTTAATTAATAATTATTTTAAATTTAAATCAGTCACAATATGGACATGATTTAGATTTTTCTTTATTTTTTTCTTTTTTACTTTGACACTTTCCACTATTGCAAGAAGTTTTTTGAGCACAGTCTTTGCAACCAAAATTTGAACCTTCTTTTATAAATCTAGTATAGATTATATAAGAGCAAGTTCCCAAAATTATTATCAAAAGTATCCAAGATTGTATATTCATAAAATTTAATTTGTAAGATCTTTTTTCTTCTTTGTATTTTACAGGTCTAAAAATCAAATACAAAACACCTATCAACACTAATATTGCAAGTATTGTCATAAATGAAAATTCTTTATATACAAAGCAATTTGCTAAATGATAGAAAATAAATGCAATCGCATAGGCAAATGCCATTTGGTATCCTATAGCAATAAGTGTCCATCTATTATTGTTCATTTCTGTTTTTATAGCTCCAACTGCTGCAAAACATGGCATACAAAGCATATTGAAAAGCAAGAATGAGTATCCAGCAACTGGTGTTCCTATAGCTTGGTTGAAAGCTGTAATTAATTGTCTATTTGTTTCATCAAGATCTGCTCCTATTCCAAGAACAACTCCCATTGTTGAAACTACGTTTTCTTTTGCAACGAATCCTGTAATTGTTGCTACTGCTGATTGCCATTGTCCAAATCCTAATGGTTTAAATAAAACTGCTAAATATCCACCTAAAACTGCAAGTATTGAGTTTTCTGATTCAGCTTCTACCAATTTAAATGAGAAGTCGAAGTTTGATAAGAACCAAATAATTATAGATGATACTAAAATTATTGTTCCTGCTCTTTTTACAAAGCTCATTCCTTTATTAAACATATCTCTTAAAACTGAAGTAACTCTTGGTGCGTGATATGGTGGAAGTTCCATAACAAATGGAGCTGGATCTGATGCAAATTCTTTAAATTTCTTTAAAATAATTCCAGAAATTATTACAGAAACTATTCCAATTATATAAAATGAAAATGTTACTAAAGCTTGATCTTTTTTGAAAAATGCTCCAGCTATCAAAGCAATTACTGGAAGTTTTGCAGAACATGGCATAAAAGATGTAGTTATAATTGTAATTCTTCTATCTCTTTCATTTTCAATTGTTCTTGATGCTTGGATTCCAGGAACTGAACATCCTGTACCTATCATTACTGGTATAAATGATTTTCCAGAAAGACCAAATCTTCTAAATACCCTATCCATTACAAAGGCAACTCTTGCCATGTATCCTATATCTTCAAGAATTGAAAGTTGGGCAAATAATACTAACATTTGTGGTAAGAATCCTAATACTGCACCAACTCCTGCTATGATTCCGTCTGTTGCAAGACTAACTAAAACGTCACTGATTCCAATATTTGTTAGAAAATCTGCAACAGCAGGTGTCATTGTATCTTCAAAAAATCCATTTACGGCATCAGTCGCCCCAGTTCCTAAAGTTGAAATTGCTATATAATAAATAACAAACATTACTAGGGCAAAAATTGGAAGTCCCAAAATCCTATTTGTAACTATCTTATCGATTTTATCAGTTGTTGAAAGTTTTGGTGGAGCTTTTTTAAGAACTTTTTCTCCAACTTCTCCAAGAGCTTCATATCTTTCAGTAGTTACAATACCTTCAGCAACATCATCTTCTTTTTTCTCAAAATCTTCTCTTAAAGATTTTATATTTTCTTTTTGGCTAGTTGATAAAGAAATATTTTCAAACATATCTTCATCATTTTCAAAGGCCTTGATTGACAAATATCTTTCAAGTTTAGAATCAACAGATCCAGAAATTTCACTAGAAATTTTTTCCAAAGCTTCTTCTAATTCTCCAGAATATTTTAAAGGATTTGGTAAAGATAATTTATTTTCTGATTTTACAATCTCATTGATTAAGTCCTTTGTACCTTGTTTTTTGCTAGCAACAATTTCTACAACAGGACAACCTAAAATTTTAGAAAGATTATCTTTATCAATAACATCGCCGTTTGATTTAACTATATCCATCATATTCAAGGCAATAATTGTTGGAATTCCAAGTTCAATTAATTGGCTTGTAAGATATAAGTTTCTTATAAGATTTGATCCATCAACAAGATTTACAATAAGGTCAGGTCTTTGGTCAACCAAATATCCTCTTGAAACAACTTCTTCCATTGTATAAGGGGAAAGTGAATAAATTCCTGGTAAATCTTGGATAATAATATCCTTGTGTCCTTTTAATTTTCCTTCTTTTTTATCAACTGTAACTCCTGGCCAGTTTCCTACTCTTTGGCTTGAACCTGTAAGCTCATTAAAAAGAGTGGTTTTTCCTGAGTTAGGGTTACCAGCTAAAGCAACCGTATAAGTCATCTATTCCTCCACTATTATGTTTTTTGCATCTTCTTTTCTAAGAGTCAATTCATAACCACGTAAATTAACTTGGATAGGATCTCCTAATGGGGCAATTTTTCTTACATAAACCTCAGTTTTTTTTGTAATCCCCATATCCATAATTCTTCTTATGGTAGCTCCATCTCCCTTAATTTTTTTTATTATAGCAGTTTCTCCTACTGCTACATCTTTTAAAGTTTTCATTATTATATCTCCCTCACGTATATTCTTTTTGCTAAGTCTTTGTTAAGAGCATACTTGCTATTGTCAACCATAATAATGTAATTTACTCCATCAAAGAAAAATAATTTAACTTTTTTCCCCTTTACAAAACCTAAATTTGAAAGATGGGTTTTCATTTCATCATTTCCAGTTACTCTAATAACTTCTGCTTCTTGTCCATTATTTAATAAGGTTATTGGCATATATTCCTTCTTTCTATTTATTAATCTATTATTTTAAACAAATTTATTTAT
>OKOP01000408.1_pt1 | contig 10538 bp, 9 predicted proteins | sample 1612641 | NCBI WGS metagenome assembly OKOP01 (sample SAMN04436810, study PRJEB24849) | human gut metagenome | biome: human gut; feature: NICU; material: stool | host: Homo sapiens | place: USA: Saint Louis, MO | collected 2011-08-20
TATATACTTGTCTCTAGCCTTCATTTGTTTGCTCCCTTCTTACTATTAAATAGGCTCCCACAACTTTCTTTGCAGTCCCTTCTGAGACTACTCTTCCATTTTTATGTATTTCAAAGTCATAGTGATTTATCTCAGGGAAAAGACTCAGGCTTGCAAAAGTTTTTCCTTCAACTTTTACTTCAAGATCCAAATCAATTTTAATTTTCTTCTCTACATCAAAGTCCAGGGCATTGGAAATTATTTTTGGGTCCATGGGAAAGTCTACCATGTAATCATTTCTTAAAATTCTTTCTCCAATTTTAATTTCAGTTTTTTTATCCTTTTTATTATCACATATAGACTCATAAACATCAGGTCCACTAAATTCTATTACATTTTTAACTTCTGAAATATTTTCAATTGTATAGTCTTCTTTATTCTTCACTTCTTCGGTGTAATCATCCTTATCAAGAAGTTTAATGTGTTTTACTTCTGCAATTTCATAGCCAAGACTTTCTTCCATTTGCTTCTTCTTTTCACTTGGCACTTCTAAAATTTCAAAATTTTTATTGCCCTTGTCTTGATTTAAGTTTACTTCTTCTTGCTTATGAACTTTCGAACCTTCGGTATAGGACCTGTAGACAGTCCTTCCAAGAAAGACTAAGCTTAGGAATAAAAGAGCAAAAAGAATAATTAAATTTTTCATTAAGCACTTCATTGCACTCGCTCCTTAAAAGAATTATATCATAAAAATATTTTCCCTTATTAGATTGCAATAAAAAATGACCTAGCCTTAACTAAGTCATTTGATTTAAATTATCATATTTATTAAAGAACTTTTCCTAAAAAGTCTTTGGTCCTATCGTTTTGTGGATTACCAAAAATTTCTTCTGGGCTACCTTCTTCTACGACGTAGCCGCCATCCATAAAGATAATTCTGTCGCCAACTTCTCTTGCAAAACCCATCTCGTGAGTAACAACTACCATGGTCATTCCTTCCCTTGCAAGATCCTTCATTATGTCAAGAACTTCTCCAACCATTTCTGGGTCAAGGGCTGATGTTGGTTCATCAAAGAGCATTACCTTTGGATTCATTGCAAGAGCTCTTGCAATTGCGATCCTTTGTTTTTGTCCACCTGATAAAGACTTTGGAAAGGCCTCTGCCTTGTCAGGAAGTCCAACTCTTGCAAGTAATTCTCTTGCCTTTTCTTCTGCCTTAGCCTTTTCCATTTTCTTTACAAGTGTAGGAGCAAGAGTAATGTTATCCAAGATGTTTAAGTTGTTAAAGAGATTAAAGGATTGGAATACCATTCCCATATCTTCACGAACCTTATTTATGTCTATCTTCTTTGAAGTAATTTCATCATTGTCTACAAAGATCTTGCCACTTGTTGGACTTTCTAAAAGATTTAAGCATCTCAAAAAAGTTGACTTACCTGAACCCGATGGTCCAATAACAACTACAACTTCTCCATCTTTTATCTCTTGGTTTATTCCCTTTAGGACCTCAAGTTCTCCAAAGGATTTTGTAAGATTTTCTACCTTAATCATTTGCAAGTCTCCTTTCCAGACGTCCCATTGCCTTTGAAAGGCTGAAGGTCATAATGAAGTAGATGCAGGCTGTGAATATAAAGGGCCTTACTAGTTCAAAAGTTCCCGATGAAATACTTTTACCTGCATACATTAACTCTCCAACGCCAACTGTATAAGTAATTGATGATTCCTTGATAAGTGTTATAAATTCATTAACTAGGGCTGGCAAAATATTTTTTATTGCCTGTGGCATGATGATTTTTCTCATGGCTTGCTTTTCATTAAGTCCAAGAGACCTTGCAGCTTCCATTTGACCATAGTCAACTGAACTAATTCCGGATCTTATAATTTCTGCTATGTAAGCAGCAGAGTTTAAAGAAATAGAAAGGGCACACAAGAACATTGGTGCAGTCAAAAGTGTAAATTGTTCTGGAATAATTTTTTTAAGTCCAAAGTACACAATCATTATTTGCACAAGCATTGGTGTTCCTCTTACGATTTCTATATAAACACTTGATAAGATATTAAATATTTTTAATTTTGATATTTTCATTAGAGCAAGAATTACCCTAAAATGACGCCGATTATTGAAAGTTCAATAGTGGTTATGGCACCATTTAAGTAGGTCGGTAAGTACCTCTCTATGAAAGATATTTGATTCATAATTCCCATTTTATCCCCTTATTTTTTTAAAAATAAAAATTCCCCACATTTAATGTAGGGAATATTTAATTATTTCATTGCCTCTTTATTAGATAGTTCAATATACTCATCAAACCATTTGTCTACTTGGCCTGAATCTTTTAATCCTTTAACAACTTCGTTAACAGCTTTTGTTAAGTCGTCGTTGCCTTTTTTAACTGCTACTGCAAATCCACTGTCATCTGGAATTCCTAGGTCTTTTATAATAACTAGCCCGTCAGTGATTGAAGCAAATTGCTTAGCAGGTAGTTCTGATAAGAAAGCTGCATCAATGGACTTGTTCTTTAATTGTTCAATGATGACATTGTTAAGATCAAATCCTTTGCAATTGTTTCCAAATTTTTCTGTTGCAAACTTGTGTTGAAGTGTACCAAGTTGTGTACCAACAATTTTTCCTTTTAGGTCATCAAAAGTTTTATACTTGTCTTTGTTTTCTTCAGTTACAAGTAAAACTTGTTGTCCCTTTGAATATTCTTCAGAGAAGTCAACTTGTTTCTTTCTCTCTTCGTCAGCACCCATGCCTGCTATAACCATGTCAACATCGCCTGAGTTTAGAGAAGCAAGAAGTCCTTCAAAAGCCATGTTCTTAACTTCAAGCTCAACTCCAAGTGAATCTGCAATGGACTGTGCAATTGCAATGTCAACACCTGTGAATTCTTCTTTACCAGATTGGAAGGATGTCCATTCCATTGGCGGGAAGTCTGCTGAAGTTCCAAGAACTATTTTTCCCTTTTTCTTAATAGCGTCAACTGTTGGTCCAGTAGTTGTTATTTCAAACTTCACTGCTTCCTTAGCTTCTTCTTTAGCTTCCTCTTTTTTTCCACAACCGAATAATAAGAGGGCTGTCATTGCAACAAGTGCAATATTAAAAATTTTCTTTTTCATGATTTCCTCCCAATATAATTAAAATAGCCTTATTAAAGCTTGTGCTTTAAATTTAAAAAACATTATAACGTAAAGGCTTATGATTTTCAATGGCTTAAGACTACTTTATTAAATTAAAATTCTAAAAGGTCCCCTGCTGGAACTTCTTCTATTGGGTTAATATTTTCTTTTATAGTTTCTTGCTTATCCACTGGTTTAGGATTTTGCTTTTCTACTGGCTTTGCCTCTGCCTTCTTAGGTCTTGAGAATTGGTAAACTCCCCAAGATTCTAACTCTGCATCTGTCCCCAACCAAACTGGTGCTCCAACCTTCATCTTTGGAAAAATTTCATTTTCTATATCGTAGTTAAACATCCTTATGCAACCATTGGAATAATAGCCACCAATTTGGAGGGGTTTAATGTTGCCATGAATTCCATAACCACTTTTACCAGGTATACTTAAGCCCATCCACCTTTCTCCAAGTGGATTCTTTGGATCATTGGATGCAACTGGAGTGTACTTGCCTCCCATTCCACCCCAAGCTGGGTTCTTGTGCATGTTGTGAATCCTTGCCTTTGCTGATGGCGTTGGAGTAGATCCTGTCCCAAGAGTTACAGGAAACTTTCCAAGAGCTTGTCCACCCTTATAAAGAGTAAGAGTCCTCCTAGACTTATTAACCACTATCCAGTTGCCACTTGTTGGTGGATTAGTTACCATGTCATAAACTTCGTAATTTTCTGTATAAAGAGCCTGCTTTGTCTTAGCATTAATCCCACCAGTTACAGGAAGGTTCATCCTTGCCTGCCACTTCTTTAGGGAATGAGTCCTCTCACTTCCAGACTTATTCATGAAGTCATTTTGTCTCACAAATCCCTTTGCTGAAACAAAACTTGGTAATAGACTTGCCGCCAAGATAAGGGCTCCCATTCTTTTAATTTTTTTCAAATTAATCCTCCAATTTATTCTTCAAGAATTCTCCTGTGTAAGAATCCTTGCACTTAATAATTTCTTCAGGCCTTCCAGTGAAGATGACTTGACCCCCACCTTCTCCGCCTTCTGGTCCAAGGTCAATTATGTGGTCGGCGCACTTTATAACATCAAGATTATGCTCAATTGTTATCACGGTGTTGCCCCTGTCCACAAGTTCTTCCAAGACCTTAATTAATTTATTTACGTCTTCTGAGTGAAGACCAGTTGTTGGCTCGTCCAAGATGTAAAGAGTTCTTCCCGTTGCCCTCTTAGATAATTCTGTTGCAAGTTTTATCCTTTGGGCCTCACCACCTGATAGGAGTGTAGAGGACTGTCCCAATTTTATATATGAAAGTCCAACATCTCTTAGGGTTTCAAGCTTTCTCAAGACTCTCTCGTGGTTTTGGAAGAAGTCAATGGCCTCTTCAACTGTCATGTCAAGGACATCGTAAATATTTTTGCCCTTGTATTTTACCTCAAGAGTTTCACGGTTGTACCTCTTTCCATGGCAAACTTCGCAGGGAACATAAACGTCTGATAAGAAGTGCATCTCAACTTTTAAGATCCCGTCTCCCTTGCATGCCTCGCATCTTCCACCCTTGACGTTAAAGGAAAATCTTCCCTTCTTGTAGCCACGCATTTTCGCCTCGTTGGTATTGGCAAATACATCTCTTATTATATCAAAGGCACCTGTATAAGTGGCAGGATTTGATCTTGGTGTTCTACCAATTGGCGACTGGTCTATGTCAACAATCTTATCAATGTTTTCAAGACCTTCAATGGACTTGTGCTTGCCAGGTTTTATCCTAGACTTGTTTATCTTTTGGGCAAGACTCTTGTAGAGAATTTCATTTACAAGAGAAGACTTACCTGAGCCAGAAACTCCTGTAACGCAGACAAACTGTCCAAGCGGGAATTCAACATCAATATTTTTTAAGTTGTTTTCCTCTGCACCTATTATCTTAATGGACTTGCCCGTGTATTCTCTTCTTTTCTTGGGAACTTCAATCTTCTTTCTTCCACTTAAGTAGGCACCAGTTATAGACTCTTGAACTTCCATAATTTCTTCTGCAGTTCCTTGGGCAACAATCCTTCCCCCGTTAATGCCTGCAAGGGGTCCAATATCTACAATCTCATCTGCAGCAAACATGGTGTCCTCATCGTGCTCAACTACAATTAAGGTGTTGCCAATATCTGTTAAGTTCCTAAGAGACTCAAGAAGCTTTGCATTGTCCCTTTGGTGGAGTCCAATACTTGGCTCGTCAAGAACATAGATTACTCCAACAAGTTGGGAACCAATTTGAGTTGCCAACCTAATTCTTTGTGCCTCGCCACCGGAAAGAGTCCCTGCCATCCTGGATAAGGATAAATATTCGAGACCAACGTTGACCAAAAATTCTAGCCTTGACTTAATTTCTTTTAAGAGCTCTTCGGCAATTATCATTTCATTTTTTGTAAACTCTAAATTGTCAAAAAATTCTAGGGACTTGTCAATGGACAATTCTGTTAGTTCATGAATATTTAGGCCTCCAACCCTTATTGCAAGAGATGAATCTTTTAATCTTGTTCCATGACACTTAGGACATGGGACTTCTTCCATAAACTCGTCAATCTTATCTAGCATCCTATCAGAGCTTGACTCAGTATATCTTCTCTTTAAGTTTTTTAAAATTCCCTCAAAGCCTCCAGAGTATTTTTTCTCTCCAGAGAAGTAGGAATTAAAAGTAAAGCTAAGTTTTCCCTTGTAGCCTTCAAAAATTGCCTCGATAAATTCCTTTGGAGCATTTTTTATTGGTTCCTTAGTAGAAAAATTAAATTTCTTTGCAATTTGTGAAATTATTTCATAATAATAAGTTCCCTTAGAGTTAGAGTAGCAAGCAATTGCCCCTTCATCTATGGAAAGGTCTTTGTTAGGAATAACCAAATCTCTTGAAACTTCTTTTGAAAATCCAAGTCCCTTACACTCGTCACAGGCTCCCATAGGAGAGTTAAAGGAGAAGGATCTTGGAGTAACTTCTTCTATTATAATGTTGCAGTGAGGACAGGCAAACTTTGTAGAGAAAATCATATCATCCCCATCTATTACATTTATCTTTGCTATGCCATCACTTAGGTTTGTTGCAATTTCTAGTGAATCTGCAAGTCTTGACTCAATTTTTTCCTTTATTATTATCCTGTCAATGACAATGTCTATGTCGTGATTTTTATTTTTTTCAAGTTCAATTTCTTCCCCAATATCGTGCATTTCTCCATCAACTAGAACTCTTAAAAAACCATCTTTTTTTATTTTTTCAAAAACTTTTTTATGTTGACCCTTCCTATGTCTGACAACTGGAGAAAGAATTTGAATCCTTGTCCTCTCATCTAGTTTCATTATTTCGTCCACCATTTGATCTATAGTATAGGAAGAAATTTCTCTTCCACACTCTGGACAAAAGGCATGACCAACCCTTGCATACAAGAGCCTTAGGTAGTCGTAGATTTCTGTAACTGTACCTACTGTTGACCTTGGGTTCTTTGACGTAGTCTTTTGGTCAATAGAAATTGATGGACTCATGCCTTCGATGTAGTCAACCTCTGGCTTGTCCATTTGTCCCAAGAACTGTCTTGCATAGGAAGATAGAGATTCCACATACCTTCTTTGACCTTCTGCATAAATTGTATCAAAAGCAAGGGATGACTTGCCCGATCCAGAAAGTCCTGTGAAAACTACAAATTTATTTCTAGGAATTTTAAGGTCAACATTTTTTAGATTGTTGACCCTGGCTCCCTTTACTATTATTTCGTCTTTCAATATAACACCTCTTTAAAGGATGGCAGATTTTTTCTTCTCCCTTAGATCCTTTATCTTGTCCCTAATTTCAGCAGCCTTTTCAAAATCAAGTTCCTCTGCTGCCCTGTACATTTCAGGTTTTAGGGCATCTATCATTTCATTAATTTCATCCTTAGTAAATTCATTTTCTTCATCTTTAATATCTTTAAAGTCAATAGACTCTTCTGCAGCAATGGCAGTATTTATGACTTCACGAACACTCTTGACTATGGTCTTTGGAGTGATTCCATGTTCTTCATTGTATTCTTCTTGAATTTTTCTTCTTCTAGAAGTTTCATCAATAGTTACCTGCATGGAAGGAGTTATAGTATCTGCATACATAATAACTTTTCCGCCAGCATTTCTCGCTGCACGACCAGCAGTTTGGATAAGTGATGTGACAGAACGAAGGAAACCTTCCTTGTCTGCATCAAGTATGCAAACCCTTGAAACCTCTGGCAGGTCAAGACCTTCTCTTAAGAGGTTGATCCCAACGAGGACGTCAACCTTGCCAAGCCTTAGGTCTCTTATTATCTTCATCCTCTCCAAGGTATCCACATCAGAGTGCATGTAAGTAATCTTATACCCAATTTCCTTTAAATGCCTTGATAAATCTTCAGACATCCTCTTAGTTAGGGTTGTGATAAGGACTCTTTCTTCCCTCTCAATGGCTCCATTCACTTCATTTATTATGTCATCAATTTGATTTTTAATTGGTCTTACTTCTATTATTGGATCAAGAAGACCGGTTGGTCTAATAATTTGTTCAACCTCTTGCTCAGTGTGTTCAAGTTCATAGGGTCCCGGAGTTGCAGAAACATAAACACATTGGTTCATCATTTCTTCAAACTCATTAAATCTTAATGGCCTGTTGTCTAAAGCCGAAGGAAGTCTAAAACCATATTCAACAAGGGTTTCCTTACGTGCCCTGTCCCCATTGTACATACCCCTAATTTGTGGAATAGTTTGGTGAGACTCATCAATTATTGTCAAAAAGTCTTTTGGAAAATAATCTATTAATGTATAGGGCCTTGAGCCTGGAGCCCTACCTGATAGGTGCCTTGAATAGTTTTCTATACCAGAGCAAAAGCCCATCTCAGACAACATTTCCAAGTCGTACCTTGTTCTCTGTTCCAATCTTTGAGCCTCTAAAAGTTTTTCTTGGTCCTTTAAGACCTTAAGTCTTTCCTCAAGTTCTTCTTCTATTGTTACTATGGCACGCTTTACCTTTTCTTCCGAAGTGGCAAAGTGGGATGCCGGAGTGATGTAGGCGTGGTTAAGATAGTGGAGGACTTGGCCTGTCAAGGCATTTACTTCTGTTATCCTATCAATCTCGTCGCCAAAAAATTCAACTCTAATAGAATTTTCTGATGATGAGGCTGGAAAGATTTCCAAAATATCTCCACGAACCCTAAAGGTCCCACGCTTAAATTCATAATCATTTCTCACATATTGGATGTCAACAAGCTTACTCATGACTTCATTCCTGTCCCTTATCATGCCAGGTCTTAGAGAAATCGCCAACTTTTCATAGTCAATTGGGTCTCCCAAGCCGTAGATGCAGGAAACTGACGCAACAATTATTACGTCCTTTCTTTCGAAAAGAGCCATAGTTGCAGAGTGACGAAGCTTGTCTATTTCATCGTTAATAGAGGAGTCCTTCTCTATGAAGGTATCAGTCCCTGGCACATAGGCCTCTGGTTGATAGTAATCGTAATAAGAAACAAAGAATTCTACAGCATTCTCTGGGAAGAATTCCTTTAACTCCGAGCAAAGTTGGTAGGCAAGAGTCTTGTTGTGGGCAATTACCAGAGTTGGCTTTTGGACCCTCTCTATTACATTTGCCATGGTAAAGGTCTTGCCCGAACCTGTTACCCCAAGTAGGTTTTGGTGCTTGTAGCCCTTTTTGATCCCCTCAGTTAATTTGTCAATTGCTTGAGGTTGGTCACCTGTAGGCTTGTATTCAGAATGAATTTTAAATTCCATTTAATCACCTTCTAGTAAGAAAAAATATTGGAGTCAGTCCTCTTTTCTGTTCCACCAATATAAACATCTTTATCCTTTAAAATAATCTGGCCCCTACCCATGTTCTTGAAGTCACTTACAACTTCAACTTCGTGGCCGAGATTTTTTAGTTCATCTATTATTTCAGGTCTAAAGTCCTTTTCCACCTGAATCTTTTTGTCATCAATCCACATAATCCTTGGCGCATCAAGGGCAGCTTGTGGATTTAAATTAAAATCTATCATATTCATGAGGACTTGAACATGGGCTTGGGGTTGCATAAAGGCTCCCATTATTCCAAAGGCTCCAAGTGCCTCCTTATTTTTTGTCATAAAACCAGGAATTATTGTGTGATAAGGAAGCTTACCACCCTCAAGGGAATTGGCAAGTCCTTCTTCAAAATAAAAGTTTTCAATCCTGTTGTTTAAACTTATACCCGTTCCAGGAACAACAATGCCTGACCCAAAGCCAGCGTAGTTTGATTGAATCATGGAAACCATGTTGCCATCCTTGTCAGCTGTTGCAAAATAAACTGTGTCAGAAGAATTGATTTTAAAAGCCTCAGGACTTTTTGCCCTGTCACTTATTTTTTTCCTCCTGTCATCAGCATAGTCCTTAGACAAGAGCCTTTCTATTTCAATTTTCATCTTAGCAGGGTCAGCCACATAGGTCTTGGCATCAGTAAGAGATAATTTTATGGCCTCAATAATCTTGTGAAGGGTCTTAGGGTCATCGCGGTCTTTAATTTCCATTTCACTTAAAATGTTCAGAGCCATTAAGACAGATATGCCGTGGCCATTAGGAGGAATTTCCCAAATATCAATTCCCTTGTAGTTGGTAGAGATTGGATCCACATAGCTTGCTTCAAAGCCCCTTAGGTCATCAAGACTTAAAAAACCTCCAAGCCTTTCAACTTCACTTGCAATTTTTTCTGCAAGTCCTCCTCTGTAAAAGGATTCCCCCTTAGTGTCACGAATTTCTCTCAGGGACCTTGCCAAGTCAGGAGACTTAAAAACTTCTCCAGCCTTTGGAGCCCTTCCATCAATAGTAAAGGACTTGAAAAATTCCTCAAACTCATCCCTATTTAAATTTTTATATTTTTCCACGCTCTCTCCCCAAAGTTTTGCGATTTGAGGAGTAACTGGATAGCCCTCTTCTGCATAAGATATTGCAGTCTCAAAAATTTTATCCAGGCCGAGTCTGGCAAAGTCTTCATGAAGTTTCATGACCCCGCCAATAAGTCCCGGTGTATTAATTACATTTACCCCACATGAAGGCATTTTATCGTAGCCCTTTTCTCTTAGCTTTTCAATAGAAATATTTTTAGGACTTCTGCCGCTGGCATTCATTCCATAGAGCTTGCCTTCAAAATAAATTAAGGCAAACATGTCTAATCCCAGTCCATTACCTGTAGGCTCAACTACTGGCAAGGTCATAGATATAGCTAAGGCAGCGTCAATGGCATTTCCTCCTTCAAGGAGAATTTTTGCCCCAGCACTTGTTGCATAGGGTGACGATGTGGCAACCATTCCGTTTTTTCCAAAAATTGTCCTCCTTGTTGAAGGATAGGGATAGGAGTTGTAATCAAATTTCATTTTATCATCCTTTAAAATATTTCCATGAGCTTATCTTCTATAAAACTTAAACAAAAGCATATTAACCTATTTAAGTTA
>OKOP01000419.1_pt1 | contig 10192 bp, 9 predicted proteins | sample 1612641 | NCBI WGS metagenome assembly OKOP01 (sample SAMN04436810, study PRJEB24849) | human gut metagenome | biome: human gut; feature: NICU; material: stool | host: Homo sapiens | place: USA: Saint Louis, MO | collected 2011-08-20
TAAATTACAACTTGTACGACAAAACTTATGGGCCAGAGGGAAGCATCCTCGTGACCTTTATTGAAATAATTAGTATTTTTATTATATTTTATTTGGAAAAAAGAAAGAGAGATAAAAATGGAAGATAAAAAAATAGTTTACTCTGGGATTCAACCTTCAGGTTCCCTCACTATTGGAAATTATATTGGGGCCTTAAAGAACTTTATTGGCCTTCAAGATGAATACAACTGCCTTTACTGCATAGTTGACATGCACGCCATCACTGTTGCCCAAGAGCCAAAGAACTTGAGAAAAAATACACTTGATGTCCTTGCCCTTTATCTTGCAGCAGGTCTTGACCCAAAGAAGTCAATAATTTACATCCAATCTCATGTGCCAGCCCACGCTGAACTTGGTTGGGTCCTAAACACAATGACAGGTCTTGGACAACTTCAAAGGATGACACAATTTAAGGACAAGGCAAAGAAGTACACTGACGTGCAAGCAGGACTACTTAACTATCCAGTCCTAATGGCAGCAGACATTTTGCTTTACCAATCTTCGTTTGTACCTGTTGGCGAAGACCAAAAGCAACACATAGAAATTACAAGAGACTTGGCACAAAGATTTAACTCAAGATATTCTGAAACTTTTACAATTCCAGAAATTTTAACTCCAAAAGTTGGTGCAAGAATTATGTCTTTGAAAGACCCATCTTCAAAGATGTCTAAGTCTGACCCAAATAAGGACGGTTACATCCTTCTTCTTGACTCAGAAGACGACACAAGAAAGAAAATCAAAAGAGCTGTAACAGATTCATCTGGCGAGTTTAGATATTCTGATGACCAAGCGGGCCTAAAGAACTTGATCAACATTCACGCTTCCTTCTCTGGCATGAGCCCAGAAGAAATTGTCAAGAAGTACGAAAACCTTGGCTATGGAGAATTCAAAGAAGACTTGGGCGAAGTTGTAGTTGAAGGACTAAGACCACTTCGCCAAAGATTTAAAGAGATTAGGGAGGACAAGGCTTATCTTGAATCAGTTTACAAGGAAGGAGCAGAAAAGGCATCCTATCTTGCAAATAAAACTCTAAGAAAGGTTTATAAAAAAGTTGGTTTTATCCCTAGATAATCAACAATTTATTGATTTCAAAGATTTTTTGTGGTATCTTTTATATTAAGTTGGAGGTGGATTATGAAGAAAATAATGATTGTAATAGCCATTATCTTAATAGGTGCAGGAGTATTATATAGACATAATTCTAAAGAAGCTGCATCTATTGGAATAATTCGCGGAGCAGACGGACCAACAGCTACTTTTACTACAAAAAATAAAAAGACTGACAAAGACAAAGATGATGGTGTAGAAATAATTGGTGGGGCAGACGGTCCAACTCAAATCTACGTGAAATCTAATGGAAAATAGAAACTTATATCAATCAACGCTCATTGGATTAATTGGTGTAGATTCGACGAAAAATCATGCAATTGACGATGATAGAAATGATTTTCAAAAATTAGTTGATTCTGGATATTTTTATTTTGAAGATGAAAATATAAAAGCTGAAATTAAAAAAGAATCTGACAATGCAGCAACAGCTTATGCTATATGTGATGATGAGGATTATTTTATAAAAAAGACACCAATTTATAATCCGAGTATTGCAAAAACACTTGTAACTTTAATAAATTGGGAGAATTCTAGCTTAGAAATTAAAATAGATACTTATGTAAGCTCAAAAATAATGTTAAAATCTGACTATACAATTTTAATTGCTACAAAAGATAAAGAAGTTATTAAAAGGCTAGAAATAATTAATTCATCAGATGAAGCTACAGATCATTTTAAGAAAACAGAAAAGGTATTTGGATTTTCTAATTATGATGAACTTATAATTTCTATTGAAGAAAATTTCATTCGTCTAATAGATGGCTATGAAGTAGGTCTAGTGTCTACAGGTTATTTAAAAATAGAAAAATAAGCAATAAAAAAGAGGATTGTAAAAATTTATATTTAGAGAGAGACTAGATGGTGAGAGGTCTTTATAAACTTTACAATTGTAGCTTTTTTGCTTCTTTGGTGAAACTAGTAGCCAGAGACGACTTATCTCGTTAAAGATTATAGAGTGTTTATTGAAAAATAAAAATTAAGGTGGTACCGCGTCTTTCGTCCTTAGGGATGGAGGACGCTTTTTTTATTTTTTTAATTTTATAAATTTGCAAAAATTCAAAAATTATAAATTATGAGGAGGAAAAATGAAAGAGTTAAACAAAACTTATGATCCAAAGGATTTTGAAGAGAAAATCTATGACTATTGGATGGAAAATAATTACTTTAGGGCAGAGGTTGATGAAAACAAAAAACCTTACTCAATTGTAATGCCACCTCCAAATGTAACAGGCAACCTTCACATGGGTCATGCTCTTAACAACACTATCCAAGACGTTCTCATTAGGACAAAGAGGATGCAGGGCTACTCTGCCCTTTGGTTACCAGGAACTGACCACGCATCAATTTCCACTGAAGCAAAGGTTGTAGAAAAACTTAGAAATCAAGGCATAAACAAGGAAGATATTGGAAGAGAAAAATTCTTAGAACACGCTTGGGAATGGACTCACGAATATGGTGGCAACATTGTAAACCAACTTAAGAAGCTAGGAATATCTTGCGACTGGTCAAGACAAAGCTTCACACTAGATGACAATCTTTCCCACGCAGTTGAAGAAGTTTTTATAGAACTTTATGAAAAGGGACTTATCTATCGTGGCAACAGGATCATCAACTGGTGCCCATCTTGTGAGACTTCAATCTCTGATGCAGAAGTTGAACACGAAGAAAGTGATGGCAATATTTGGTACTTCAAGTATCCTTTTGCAGACAGGGAAGGTGGAATTGAAATTGCAACAACAAGACCTGAGACTATCCCAGGAGACCTTGCCATTGCAGTAAACCCTGAAGACGAAAGATACAAGGACCTTATTGGCGAGTATGTAATGATTCCAGTAATGGGCAACAAAAAAATTCCAATTATTGCTGACGAATATGTTGAAATGGACTTCGGTTCTGGTGCAGTAAAGATTACTCCATCCCACGACCCTAACGACTTTGAAGTTGGAGCTCGTCATGACCTTGGTCAAAATATAATTATGGATGGCAAGGGTTACTTAAATGAAAATGCTGGTGCCTACGCAGGCTTGGAAAGATACGAAGCTAGAAAGAAAATCATAGAAGACTTTGAAAAGCTTGGCTTCTACATTGGCAAGAAGCACCACCACAATGCTGTTGGTCATTGCGAAAGATGTCACACAGTTATTGAACCCCTAATCTCTAAGCAATGGTTCGTTAAGATGGCACCACTTGCTAAGCCGGCTCTTGAAGAATACAGGAAGGGCAACTTAAATATCATTCCAGAAAGATTTGGAAAGATTTACGAAAACTGGCTAGAAAATATTCGTGACTGGAACATCTCAAGACAATTGTGGTGGGGTCACAGACTTCCAGTTTGGTATTCAGACTCTGACGATGAGATTGTAATTTCAAGAGAGGACCCATCAAATACTAAGGGACACGAAGGCAAGACTTACACACAAGACCAAGACACACTTGACACTTGGTTCTCATCAGCCCTTTGGCCTTTCTCAACTCTTGGTTGGCCAGAAAAAACTCCAGAGTACGACTACTTCTATCCAACAAATGTACTTGTAACAGGTTACGACATTATCTTCTTCTGGGTAATTAGAATGGTATTCTCTGCCTTAGAACAAACTGGCAAGCTTCCTTTTAAAGATGTATTCCTAAATGGACTTGTAAGAGACGACCAAGGAAGAAAGATGTCTAAGTCACTTGGCAATGGTATTGACCCACTTGATATCATAAGAGACTACGGTGCCGATGCTCTTAGATTTACCCTTGTGACAGGTAACACTCCAGGCAACGACATGAGATTTTACATTAAGAGGGTTGAAGCAAATAGAAACTTTGCCAACAAACTTTGGAACGCAACAAGATTTTTAATGATGAATATGTCTGACGAAATCGAAGACTCCAACTTTGATGTAAATAAACTTCACTACCAAGACAAGTGGATAATCTCAAAGCTACAAAAAGTTATAAAATCAATTACAGAAAAAATTGACAAGTACGACATTGGTCTTGCAGCAGATGACATTTATGACTTCATCTGGTCCGACTTCTGCGATTGGTACATTGAAATTGTAAAACCAGTTTTATATTCTGATGATGTGGAAGAAAAAACAAATACAGTAAAGGTTCTTCTTTATGTATTAGAAAATATTTTAAAACTTCTTCATCCATTTATGCCATACATCACAGAAGAAATTTGGCAAGCCCTACCTAATAGGAAGGAAGCACTTATTGTTGCAGCTTGGCCAGAGTACAGGGAAGACCTTGTATTTGAAAAAGAAGAAAGGGCAACAGAATACATTGAAAATGCCATTCGTGAAATAAGAAATGCAAGAAGCGAAATGAATATAGAAAATTCAAAGAAGTCTAACACACTTGTTTACACTAAGGACAAGGAAGTTAGGGAAATCTTTGAAGAAATGAAGGGACTTCTTCTAAATCTTGGCTACTCAAACTCTGTAGAAGTTACAGATGACGAAAGCAAAAAAAATTCAGAAAATATTTCTATAGTTCTCGACAAGGCAGAAATCCAACTTCCACTAAAGGAACTTGTGGACTTTGAAAAGGAACTAAAGAGACTTCAAAAGGATAAGAAGGAAGCTGAAGGAGAACTAAAGAGAGCCAAGGGGAAACTTGCTAATGAAGGCTTTGTTTCTAAGGCGCCAGAAAAACTTATTGAAGAAGAGAAAGAAAAAGTTACTAAGTACGAAGAAATCCTAAAGACAATTGAAGTGCAAATTGCAAAGGTAGAAAAGAACCTATGACATACCAAGAAGTTGTAAAAAATATTGAATTCAGGATTGGCAAGTTCAAGTCCAAGGGCAATGTGAGGATCAAAAAGTTTTTAGAAAAGCTTGGGTCACCCCACAAGAAATTAAAGGTCATTCACGTTGCTGGGACCAACGGCAAGGGATCAACAGTTAACTTTATAAAAGATGTCTTAAAAGAAGACTACAAGGTGGGATCCTTTGTTTCTCCCCACCTCATAACTTACTGCGACAGGATAAAAATTGGCGATGCAGAAATTTCTCAAGCCGACTTTGCAGATCTTGGTGAATTTATAATTGAAAGGGAAAAAGACATTGTAGAAGAATATGGGGACCTAAACCTCTTTGAGTTTTTGACAATTATGGCAATCATCTACTTTGAAAGAGAAGGGGTGGACCTTGCCATACTTGAAGTTGGCATGGGTGGACGAGCAGACTCTACAAACATCTTCACAAGTCGTGAAAAATTAATTTCTCTTATCACATCAATTTCCATGGACCACATGGAATACCTTGGCGACACCATAGAAGAAATTGCAGATGCCAAGGCTGGCATCATCCAAGAAGGAGGCCTTGTAGTAACAACCAATAGGGATCCAAAAATTCTTGGAGTTATAGAGAAAGAAGCAAAAGAAAAGTCTGCAGAACTTTTCTATACCAAGGACCTTGCAAGCGAGATTTTAAATTCAGACCTCAAGGGGATTGACTTCAAAGTTAAATTAGATGATGTTGAAGAAGACTTTCATCTCACACAAATTGGCGACTACCAAGTTGAAAATGCTATTGGAGCAATTTACGCCCTCTACCTCTTAAACAAGAGGGGAATTTTAAAAACTTCTCTTGATGACATCAAGGCGAGAATAAAAAGATCAACTTGGAAGGGAAGGATGGAGATTGTATCAAGAGACCCACTTATAATTCTTGATGGAGCCCATAACTTTGATGGGATCAAGAGACTAGTTGAGTCCCTAGACAATTTTAAATTTAAAAAGCTCCACCTCATTATGTCAATCCTTGCAGACAAGGAACACAAGAAGATGCTAGAAGAAATTGCATCATACACAGATGAAGTTGTCTTTGTAAATCTTGACTACAAGAGGGGAACAAGCCCAGATGAACTTAGTCGCGAGGCAAGTGAGTACGGACTTAAGGGTCAAGTCATGACAATTGATGAAGCTCTAGCTTATTACAAAAAGTCTTACCAAGAAGGAGACTTGATATTAATCACAGGCTCTCTTTACTTCGTAAGTGAAGCAAGATCAAAGATTTTAAACTACGATTACAGGATTTAATAAAATAAAAAATTGTAAAAAAATAAGACCATGGATTTTTGTTTCCATGGTCTTTTAATTTAAGTTAAATTATTTTGCTTCTTTAGCAGTTTCTTTAACTTCTTCTTTAGCTTCTTTGACGTCTTTCTTCATTTCTTTTTTAGCTTCTTTAACGTCTTTTTCCATTTCTTTTTTAGCTTCTTTAGCTTCTTTCTTTTCTTCTACTTTAACGTCAGCCTTGAAACCAAGTTGTTCTTTAGCTTCAACAAGTGCCTTAAGTTCATTTGTGAATTGTTCAGCAGTAGCTTTTTCATCAGCTAGTAGAGATTTTGCAGCTGCAACAGCATTTTCAAAGTTAGATTTTACTTTGTCGTCAGCTTTCTTGTAAGCTTCAGATTCACGAACTTCTTTTTCGTTAGCAAGTTCTTTTTTAACAGCTTCTTTAAGTTCTTCTAACTTAGGAGCAACTTTTTCTTCTTTAACTTCTTCTTTGTTTACAACAGAAGTTAGAAGAACAGATTTAGTAGCTTCGTCATAACCAACGCCGAATCCAAGAGCTTCGCCAAGATCTCTTAACTTGTAGTAATTGCTGTCATCAACCTTGTAAGCAGTAGCTGTAAGAGCCTTGTCGCCAACCATTACCTTGTCGTTAGTAAGCATACCCTTAGACATAGCCTTTACTTCTTTTTGGTCAGTTTCAGCAACCTTGTAGTCAGCACCCTTAGTTAAAGTTACAAGAGCATCCTTGTATTCAACACCAAATTTAGCCTTAGAGTCTTTAAGAACTGCAGCTAAGTCTCTAAGTTTGAAGTAGTTGTAACCATCAATGTTGTATCCGTAGATAACAACGTCTTTTCCGTCAAGTTTAACCTTTTGAGTAGTAGCCTTAACGTCAACAGTTTTAACTTCTTTTACTTCTTTTTTAACTTCTTCTTTAACTTCTTTAACGTCTTTCTTAACTTCTTCTTTAACTACTTTAGCATCTTTTTTAGCTTCAGTCATTTTTTCTTCAGCTTTTTCTTTAGCTTCAGTCATTTTTTCTTTAGCATCTTTAGCTACTTCTTTTCCAGCTTCCTTAGCGTCTTTAGCTAATTGTTCAACCTTAGATGGTTCTTTAGCTTCTTTCATAGCATTTTCAGCTGCAGCGAAAACTGGGCTAGCAGTAGATAGTAGCATTACTCCAGCTAGAGATAGTGATGTTAATTTCTTGTTCATTATAATTTTCCTCCTAAAATATAAGTTAACCTTATTATACATAAATTAATTGATAAATCAATTAAAGTGAGTAAAATAGAGAATCATTTTAAAAATTTTAATAATTCTGTAACATTAATTCTTGCTATAAGCGTAAACGAAACCGCCACTTGCATCTACATTGACTTCACCAGACTTAGTGTAGAAGATATAAGTGCCAGCATCAGGGAGGTAATCCCTTTGGTCCTTACTAAGCTCCTTAGCTTTTAAAAACCTCTTCTTGTTTCCCACAAGATTCATAAATTCACGAGCAACTTTTCTTGACTCACCTTCACTCAAGTGTTTTTCCAAGAAGGGATACTTTTCGTTAGGGAAGTAGTCAAACTTATAAAACTTTAAATTATTATTCTTATCAAAGATAAATCTCATGGATAAATTTTTCTTTTCATAATCCTTTAAAAATAATTCATAGACCTTGCCGTCTTGAACTTCTTCCACCCTCATGACACCATCCCTTAAGTAGTCGCCCAGGTCAGTGACCTTTCTTATCTTATTAATAAGAGCAAGATCCTTGCCATCCTTAAGAGGGTCAGGGTCTCGAGTGGCATATCTCTCATAGCCATTATTGATGCTGCAGTAAAATTCTTTTTCGTTCCACTCAAGCTTGGCATCCATTGCATTGGCAAGAGCCCTAGCAGGCACATAAGCAGTGTCATTTAAGATAAAAGTTGGCGAGTCAATTGTAAAGACCATGTCATCAATCCTGTACTCCTTAGAGTCAATGTAGAAAACAATCTTTTTTCCCTTGTTAATAATCTCCACCTGCCTTGTGTCGCCCTTCCAAATAACATCAGCTCCTAGGTTTTCAGAAACAAGCCTAAGAGGAATGTGAATCCTGTCATTCTTAACAACGAAATCCTTCTTGAAAACGATGTTATTAATGACAAGAGTCATCTTTTTCCTTTCACTAGCGTAGACACTGGTGAAGAGTAAAAGAAAAGATAGGATAAATAAAAACTTCTTCTTCATGCAATCACTCCTTTAGTTAATTATAACACTAATAAAAAATTAAAAACTTACAAAAAGCTTAAGAATAAGAGAAAAGAAAAAAGTCCCCCTAAGGGAACTTTTAAGAATTAATTATGAACTTATTGCCACATGACTTGCATGTAACTCTTATTTTGCCCTTACCTCTTGGGACCTTCATCTTTAACTTGCATGAAGGGCACTTGATGTACTTGTAAGTCTTCCTATTGTCGTACCTAGTCTTGGAAGTGAAGACCTTCCTCCTCAGTGGCTCAACGCTGTCTAAGAATTTTTGATTTTCTCTGTACCTTGCGTTGATGTCGCGAGAGAAGATCCTGTAATAGGAATAAATTATAAGCACTAGGGCCACAGTTGGTAGGCTTGCCTTCTTGACGAAGAGATTTACTAGCAAGAGGACAAGAGCAAGGGAAGTGATGAACTTGCCCAATTGGTCTTGACCATACCTGCCCACCATAAACTGTCTAAACTTTTCTTTGATTTTCAAAAAATCAACTCTTTCTAATTTTATAATCTTATAGGTCTAACTTTGCAATATGATCCTTGATCACACCAGCTGTCTTTTTAAGTCTACCCAATTCTTCGTCAGTTAAGTCAAGTTCGAACTTTTCTTCTATACCATCTTTTCCAACCCTAATTGGAGTTGAGATGTATAGGTCATCAAGTCCGTAGTGTCCTTCCATTAAACAAGAAGCCTTTAGGACGATTTTTTCGTCATTGGCAATTGCTTGGATGATATTGTTAACAGTGTTGCCAATGCCATATTGAGTTGAGCCCTTACCCTTGAAGATGTCCCAGCCACGACGACGAGTGTCATCTTCAACTTGGTCCTTGTCAAAGTCCTTAAATAGTTCTGGGTGAGTTTCTTTATACTTATCAAGAGGCATAGAATCAATCATAACTTGTGACCAAGGAACGAATTGACTTTCGCCATGTTCACCAAGCACAGTTGCGTTGACAGACTTTGGAGAAATGCCAAGCTTATTTGCAATTACAACTTGGAGTCTTGCAGAGTCCAAAAATGTTCCTGAACCAATAACTCTTGAGTCATCAAAGCCAGAAACTTTATAAACTTCATAAGTAATAATGTCTACAGGGTTTGTTACAACGACAAAAATTCCCTTGAAGCCAGCGTCAACAATTTTTCTTACATAGCTTGCAACTTCCTTCTTGTTTAACTCAAGCTCATTAAGTCTATCTTCTTCAGGGATCTTGCCAGAGCAAATTACAACGACATCACGGTCGCCCATGTCTTCATACTCGCCAGCTCTAAACTTAACATCCTTTGGATAGAAAAGTCTTCCGTCATTTAAGTCAATAGCTTGGGAGATTGCTTTTTCTTTTATAACATCATTAATAATAATGTCAGATGCAATACCTCTCATGGCAGAAGTGTATGCCACGATTTCGCCAACAGCTCCAGCTCCAATAATACCTAATTTCATCTTTATTCCTCCTTATGTCCTCCTGGGACAAATTTAATAAGAAGTCAAAAATCTTCTTATTAATACCATATTATAGTACAGTAAAATCTAAAAGGAAATAAAAAAGTAAATTAACTAAGCATTTACAGAAAAAAATAAAAATAAAAAATTGTAAATTTCTGTAGCTTTTTTCAAAACCACCTGTTATAATAAAGAAGCACTTGAAAGAGGGAGAAAAATTCCTCAAAAAATATTTAAAAAACTTTTTAAAAAGTATTGACAAGATATTAAAAAGTGCGTATAATAAGTTTTGTTGTTAAAACTTCATGCGGGAATGGCGGAATTGGCAGACGCGCTAGACTTAGGATCT
>OKOP01000426.1_pt1 | contig 10087 bp, 9 predicted proteins | sample 1612641 | NCBI WGS metagenome assembly OKOP01 (sample SAMN04436810, study PRJEB24849) | human gut metagenome | biome: human gut; feature: NICU; material: stool | host: Homo sapiens | place: USA: Saint Louis, MO | collected 2011-08-20
TAAAAGCTGGAATGGATTCCGTAATATGAAACCACTTGGGGAGGTGTGATAATGTTAGGAGATGTTAGTCTTACCCTTGGGCAAGCCTTTGGCGTAGCGTTGACAGGTTTATCTGTTGTTTTCTTGGCCCTTATTTCTCTACTAATAGCAATTGTTGTTATTACTAAAATAGTTGGAGGTATTCAAGGTAAGGAAGACTCAGCGAAAGCAAATCAAGGAGCTCAAAAAGCTTCACCAAAAGCAGCAAAACCAGTTGATAATTCAATGGACCCTGCACTTTTAGCAGCTATAGTTGGAGCTATCAGCATGGAAGAAAGATCGAGAGTTGAAAGTTTTAGAATCGTATCTATAAACGAAAAGAAATAAATTATTTTAAATTATTCTATTATTTATGAAAAGGAGAAATTAATGAAATATCAAGTTAAAGTAGATGGAAAAGTTTTTGAAGTAGAAGTTGAAAAAATTGGTGGAGGATATGCATCACTTACACCAGGATCACTAACAGCAGCACCTGTAGCACCAGTAGCACCAGCTCCTCAAGCAGCAGCACCTGCACCTGCACCAGCACCAGCAGCTCCTGCAGCACCAGCACCAGCTCCTGCAGCAGCACCAGCAGCAGGCGGAGCAGGAGATGTAGTTGCACCAATGCCAGGAACTGTTCTTAAAGTTAATGTTAACAATGGAGACACAGTAGCATCAGGAGATGTAATCCTTATTCTTGAAGCTATGAAGATGGAAAACGAAATCGTAGCTCCTTGTGCAGGTACAGTAACACTTAATGTTAAAGCTGGAGAAACAGTAGATACTGACGCAGTACTAGCAAGTGTACAATAATAGGGAGGTCGGCATATGTTATTAGAAACATTACAGGGGATTCTTGGTGAATCGGGATTTGCAGCATTACAGTGGCAAAATGTGGTAATGTTTATCGTATCCTTCATTCTTATTTATCTAGCGATTAAAAAAGAATTTGAACCACTATTACTTCTACCAATTGCCTTTGGTATGCTTTTAAGAAACTTACCACTAACAGGCTTAATGGAAGTAGCAGACCCATGGCAAAGCTCTGGTGTTCTAGCAATTATGTATAATGGTGTTAAGTCTAACTTATTCCCATGTCTAATCTTCATGGGTGTAGGAGCAATGACTGACTTTGGACCACTTATTGCTAACCCAGTTTCTCTACTACTAGGTTCAGCAGCACAATTTGGTATTTATGTTGCCTTTATAGTAGCTGTTAAACTTGGATTTACTGGACCAGAAGCAGCATCAATTGCTATTATCGGTGGAGCAGATGGACCAACAGCTATCTTTACAACATCACAACTAGCACCACACCTACTAGCACCAATTGCAGTAGCAGCTTATTCATACATGGCGCTTATCCCTATGATTCAACCGCCAATCATGAAGGCACTTACTACTGAAAAAGAAAGAAAAACAGTAATGACATCACTAAGAAAAGTAACTAAACTAGAAAAAGTAATTTTCCCAGTTGTAGTAGTACTTTTCACATCACTACTTCTTCCAGACGTAGCACCACTTCTTGGTATGCTAATGCTTGGTAACCTATTTAAGGAATCAGGAGTAGTTGCAAGACTTTCCGACACTGTACAAAATGCTCTTATGAATATTGTAACTATCATGCTTGGTACTACAGTTGGAGCAACAGCAGATGGATCAACTTTCCTACAACCAGCAACTTTAAAAATTATAGTTCTTGGACTTATGGCATTTTGCTTTGCAACAGCAGGCGGTGTTGTATTTGGAAAAATTTTATATGTAGCAACAGGTGGAAAAATTAATCCACTAATTGGATCAGCTGGTGTATCAGCAGTACCAATGGCAGCGCGTGTTTCACAAGTTGAAGGTAGAAAATACAATCCTACTAACTTCTTACTAATGCACGCAATGGGACCTAACGTTGCGGGAGTTATTGGCTCAGCCGTAGCAGCAGGTGTATTCTTAATTCTATTTAGTCATTAATTCATTCAGCTCCATAGTGAGCTGAATATTTATGCAATCAAGTTATATATGGAACAATAAGGAGGTTTTAACTTGAGTAAAGTAATGAATCTTAAAGACGCCATAGCAAAATATGTTGAAAATGGCGATGTAATATCTCTTGGGGGATTTACAACAAACAGAAAGCCTTACGCAGCAGTAAACGAAATCTTACGTCAAGGACAAAAAGATTTTATCGTTGAAGCAGGACCTGCAGGGGGAGACTGGGACACACTAATTGGAGCTGGCAGAGTAAAAGCATACATAAATTGCTACACTGCTAACTCAGGATATACAAACGTATCAAGAAGATTTAGAGCAGCAGTTGAAAAGGGAGAACTTCTAATGGAAGACTACTCTCAAGACGTTGAAATGCAAAGAATTCACGCAGCTGCACTTGGCCTTCCATACCTACCAGTTAGACTAATGATGGGTTCAAGTTTAGTTGACGAATGGGGTATTTCTAAAGAAGAAAGACAAAAAATCGACAAACTTCCAGATGACAAATTCATCTATGTTGAAAACCCATTCAAAAAAGGCGAAAAATTAGTTGCAGCACCAGTTCCAGAAATTGATACTGCAATCATTCACGTACAAATGGCTTCTCCAGATGGAACTACAAGAATTCTTGGAAACACATTCCACGATGTTGACATTGCAATTGCAGCAAGAAAAGTTATCGTAACTTGCGAAGAACTTGTAAGTGACGAATACATTAAGAATTTCGACGCTGACGAAAACAAGATTCCAGGATTCTGTGTTGACGCTGTAGTTCACGCACCATTTGGAGCTCACCCTTCACAATGTTACAAATACTACGACTACGATGCTGATTTCTACAAGATGTACAATGTTAAATCAAAGACAGAAGAAGATTTCAATGCATTCTTAGACGAATGGGTGTACGGAGTTGAAGATCACGATGCATACCTTAACAAACTAGGTGCTACTAGATTAATTGGACTTAAGGATGTTCCAGGATTTGGATACGCAACAGACGTACTAAAGAAGGGAGAAGAAAAATAATGGCTAGATACGATAACTATACTAATAAGGAAATGCAAGCAGTTACAATTGCAAGACAAATTAAAGATGGTCAAATCGCAATTGTAGGTACAGGACTACCACTAATTGGTGCTTCTCTTGCAAAGGCAGTTTACGCTCCTCACTGCTATCTAATTGTAGAATCAGGACTAATGGACTGTGACCCAATCGAAGTTCCAAGATCAGTTGGTGACAACAGATTTATGGCACACTGTGGTGTTCACTGGACAAACGCAACATACGTTGGATTCCAAGCTAACGAATGGAGACACGACAAGAAGAGAATGATCGCATTTATCGGTGGAGCTCAAATCGACCCATACGGAAATGTTAACTCTACAGTAATCGGTGACTACCACCACCCTAAGACAAGATTCACAGGATCTGGTGGAGCTAACGGTATTGCAACTTATGTAAATACAATTATCATGATGCAACACGAAAAGAGAAGATTTATAGAAAAAGTTGACTATATCACTTCTCCAGGTTGGATCGATGGCCCTGGTGGAAGAACAAGAGTAGGTATTCCTGAAAATGTTGGACCACAAATGGTTGTAACTGACAAGGGTATCTTAAAGTTCGATGAAGATACTAAGAGAATGTATCTTGCAGGATACTATCCATCTTCATCTCCAGAAGATGTAATCGAAAACACTGGATTTGACATTGACGTATCTCGTGCAGTTGAACTTGAAGCACCAGACGAAAATGTAATCAGACTTATTAGAGAAGAAATAGACCCAGGCGAAGCTTTCATAAAGAAGCCTGTTGAAGAATAATATAGGAGGACAAATGGCTCAATATTCACTTGCTTCATATTTCCAAAATATGAAGACAATTGGTAATCCTTTAAAAGCAGTTGATGAAGAAAACTTCAAACAACTTAGAGAAATTGAAGAAGAAATCCAAGAATTTGCTCAAAAGGCTCTTGCTGCTGGTAAACCAGATGAAAAAGTAAACGAACGTGGCGAAATGACAGCACTTCAAAGAATTGCTGAACTTATCGATGAAGGCACATGGTGCCCACTAAATACAATTTACAATCCTGGTGAAAATGATCACGGAACTACAGGTATCGTAAAAGGTCTTGCTAAAGTTGACGACAGATGGGTTTACATTGTTGCCAGCGATAACAAGAAACTTGCAGGTGCTTGGATTGCAGGACAAGCTGATGACCTTCTTAGAGCATCAGATACTGCTGAAAGACTTAGAATTCCACTAGTTTATATCCTAAACTGTTCTGGTGTTAAGCTTGACGAACAAGAAAAAGTTTATCCAAACAGACGTGGTGGCGGTACTCCATTCTACAGAAACTCTAGACTTAACCAATGTGGAGTTCCTGTAATTGTTGGTATCTATGGTACTAACCCAGCAGGTGGTGGATACCACTCAATTTCACCTACAATTATTATTGCTCACAAAGATGCAAACATGGCTGTTGGTGGAGCTGGAATCCTTGGCGGTATGAATCCAAAGGGATACATCGACGAAGAAGGAGCTAACCAAATTGCAGATCAAACTGCAAATGCTAAGAAAACAACTCCTCCAGGATCAGTTGGCGTTCACTTCGCTCAAACTGGTTTCATGAGAGAATGTTACGTTGAAGAAGAAGGCGTTCTTGAAGGAATTAGAAAGTATCTTTCAATGCTTCCAAAATTCCAAAGAGAATTCTTTAGAGTAGACGATCCAAAGAATCCTCTATACGACCCTAACGACATGTACTCAATAATTCCACAAAATGGTAAAAAGGCATATGACGTTTATGACGTAATTTCAAGACTATTTGATGGTTCTGAATTTATGGAATACAAAAAGGGATACGGAAGAGAAATGGTAACTGGACTTGCAAAAGTTAACGGACTTTTAGTTGGTGTTGTAGCTAACGTTCAAGGTCTATTAATGGGCTACCCAGAATACTACAATGATCCAAAACACATCTCTATCGGTGGAAAACTTTATAGACAAGGTCTAATAAAGATGAATGAATTCGTAACACTTTGTGCTAGAGACAGACTTCCTATCATCTGGCTACAAGATACTACTGGTATCGATGTAGGTGATGATGCAGAAAAGGCTGAATTACTAGGACTTGGTCAATCACTTATTTATTCAATTCAAAACTCTGACCTTCCACAAATGGAAATTACAATGAGAAAGGGTACTGCAGCAGCTCACTATGTACTTGGTGGACCTCAAGGAAATGACACTAACGCATTCTCACTTGGTTCTGCAGCAACTGAAATCAACGTAATGAATGGAGAAACAGCAGCTACAGCAATGTACTCTAGAAGACTTGCTAAGGATAAAAAAGCTGGAAAAGATCTTCAACCTACAATTGACAAGATGAACGATTTGATTCAAGACTATGCTGAAAAATCAAAACCATTCTCTTGTGCTAAGTATGGTCTAGTAGACGAAATAGTAAACATGAATCTATGGAGAAACTACATTATCGCTTTCACTGAAAGTGCTTACCAAGATCCAAAATCTATTTGTCCAGTTCACCAAATGCTTACTCCAAGAATCATTAGAGACTACGATAGACTAAATAACATTAAATAATAAAAAAATATGACAATTTATTGGATAATCTCAAAAGGATTATCCAATATTTTTGCATATGACCATATACCTTACTATAAGTAAATAATAATATTTTAAACTTATAAATAGTAAAGTCTCAAGTCCATGAAAGCCTGATATCTTCAACTTCTTAGCTACTAGGTTTTTTGACAAAGATACATAAGTATAGTAGAATTAAGAAGAGTAAGATATTAATGTTAAATAAAGAGGAGATTGTATGGCAGAAGCTATTTATACAATGGGCGTCGATATTGGTTCGACAGCCTCAAAGAGTATTATTTTAAAAGATGGCAAGGAGATTATTTCAAGCTCTTGTATAGATGTAGGAGCTGGAACTAGTGGTCCATCAAGAACTATAAAAGAAACTCTAGAAAATGCCAACTTGACAAGAGAGGATATTTCCTATGTTATGGCTACTGGATACGGAAGAACTTCACTAGAAGAAGCTGACTTCCAAATGTCTGAACTTTCTTGTCACGCTAAGGGTGCATACTTCTTATTTCCAAATGTTCGCACAATCATTGATATTGGGGGACAAGATGCCAAGGCTCTAAAAATAGGAGACAATGGTATGCTTGAAAACTTCGTTATGAATGACAAGTGTGCAGCGGGAACTGGAAGATTCTTAGATGTTATCGCAAAGGTTCTTGAAGTAGATGTTTCCAAACTAGAAGAGTTAGACGCACTGTCTACTAAAGACGTTAGTATTTCTTCTACTTGTACAGTTTTCGCCGAATCAGAAGTTATTTCGCAACTGGCAAGTGGATCGAAGATTGAAGATATAGTTAAGGGGATTCACAAATCAATCGCCGCAAGAGTTGGTTCTCTTGCAAAGAGGGTTGGTTTAAATGATGACATAATATTCACAGGTGGTGTTGCTTTAAATAAGGGTATGGTAAGAGCCCTTGAAGAAAATACAGGTCACAAGATCTACACTTCACCTTTATGTCAACTAAATGGTGCTCTTGGTGCAGCGCTATTTGGATATCAAAAATGTAAATTAGAAAAGTTAAAAGAAAAAAAGGCTAATGCATAATTTATTTTAGGAGGTAAACTATGGCTGAAACAATTCAAAAAATACCTGGTAAAAAACCAAGACCAATCGAAGGACACATTCCTGCAGCTCAAGCACTAAGAAATGTAGTAGATAGAGTTTATGGAGCAGCATGGGATGCTAAAAAAAGAGGAGAACTAGTTGGATGGTCATCATCTAAATTCCCTATTGAGCTTGCAAAGGCATTTGGACTACACGCTGTATATCCAGAAAACCACGCAGCTACAACTGCAGCTAAAAAAGACGGTTTAAGACTTTGTCAAACAGCTGAAGATATGGGATACGATAACGATATTTGTGGTTACGCAAGAATTTCACTTGCTTACGCAGCTGGAGAACCAACTGACTCAAGAAAGATGCCACAACCAGACTTCGTACTTTGCTGTAACAACATCTGTAACATGATGACAAAATGGTACGAAAACATTGCAAGAATGCACGACATTCCAATGATTATGATTGACATTCCATTCCAAAATACAGTTGATGTACCTGAAGAAAAAGTTGATTACTTAATGGGACAATTCGAATATGCTATTCACCAACTTGAAAAACTTACTGGTAAGAAGTTTGATGAAAAGAAATTCGAAGAAGCTTGTAAAATTGCAAACAGAACTGCTGCTGCATGGTTAAAGGCTTGTTCATACATGGCTTACGAACCATCTCCACTTTCTGGCTTTGACCTATTTAACCACATGGCAGACATTGTTGCTGCAAGATGTGAAATTGATGCAGCAGAAGGCTTTGAACTTCTAGCAGCTGAATACGAACAATCAGTTAAAGAAGGAACTTCTACTTGGGAATACCCAGAAGAACACAGAATCCTATTTGAAGGTATCCCTTGCTGGCCAGGACTTAGACACTTATTTGAACCACTAAAACAAAATGGAGTTAACGTAACTGCAGTAGTATATGCACCTGCTTTCGGTTTCCAATACACAACTGTTAGAGAAATGGCTGCAGCTTACTGTAAGGCACCTTGTTCAGTATGTATCGAAGACGGTGTTGAATGGAGAGAAACAATGGCTAAAGAAAACGGAGTTTCTGGAGCACTTGTTAACTACAACAGATCATGTAAACCATGGTCAGGAGCAATGCCTGAAATCGAAAGAAGATGGAGAGAAGACCTTGACATTCCAGTAGTTCACTTTGACGGTGACCAAGCTGACGAAAGAAACTTCTCTGATGAACAATACAAGACAAGAGTTCAAGGTTTAGTGGAAATTATGAACGAAAGAAAGGCAGATAGAATCGCTAAGGGCGAAGATATCTACACTAACTTCGAAAACACTAAAGAAACTGACTGGTCTAAGACTACAATTTAATAGGGGTGCAAAATGACTGATATAAAAGAATTATTAAAAGAATTTAAACATATAGCAGAAAACGGAAGAGAACAAATCGACAAGTACCTTGCAGAAGGTAAAAAAGTAGTTGGTGTTTTCCCTTACTACGCACCTGAAGAAATCATCTATGCAGGTGGACTTGTTCCATACGGAGTATGGGGAGGACAAGGCCCAATTGATAAGGCTAAAGAATATTTCCCAACATTCTACTATTCACTAGCACTTAGATGTTTAGAAATGGGTCTTGACGGATCACTTGACGGACTTAGCGCATCAATGGTAACAACACTTGATGATACACTAAGACCATTCTCTCAAAACTACAAAGTTTCTGTTGGTAGAAAGATTCCTATGGTATTCTTAAACCATGCACAACACAGAAAAGAAGAATTTGGTAAAAAATACAACGCTACAATCTTCAAACAAGCTGCTGAAAGACTTGAAGAAATTTGTGACGTTAAGATTACTGATGAAAACCTTAAGAAGGCTTGCGAAGTTTACAACGAAAACAGAGCTCTTAAGAGAGAATTTGTTAAACTATGTGGAGACTATTCAAAAACAATTAAGGCATCTGATAGAAGTAACGTTCTTAAGGCATCACACCACATGCTAAAAGACGAACACAACAAGATGTTAAAAGAACTTATTGAAGCACTTAAGGCTATGCCAAAAGAAGAATGCAAGGGACCAAGAGTAGTAACTTCTGGTGTTATCACTGATAACCCTGCACTTCTTCAAGTACTTGACGACTTCAACATCTGTGTAGTTGCAGACGACGTTGCAAGTGAATCAAGAGGATTCAAGGTTGATGTTGATACTTCAATCGAAGATCCATACATGGCACTTGCTGACCAATTCGCAAGAATGGACGAAGATCCAATTCTTTACGACCCAGACATTTGGAAGAGACCAAAATATGTTGTTGACCTAGCAGTTGATAACGATGCTGATGGTTGTCTAGTATTCATGATGACATTCAACGATACAGAAGAAATGGAATATCCATCATTAAAACAAGCTTACGAAAAAGCTGGTATTCCACTAATCAAACTTGGTTATGACCAACAAATGACTGACTTCGGTCAAGCTAAGACTCAACTTGAAACATTTGAAGAAATGGTTCAACTTAATAGAATGTAATAAAATAAAATTTTAAGGCGTCGAGAGATCGGCGTCTTTTTTGTTTGCCTTTCTTGTGTGAAAATATTTTTGAGAATGGAAACTTTAGGAGTTAATAATTGTTGAAAATATTAAATTATTAATTCCAAAGCCACAAAAAGTTAATGATTAGTAAAGTCATAATTAGCTAGGCATTTGTAAAATGTAAGAAGTCAAGAATTCGTAAAACTATTATGAAAAAATTTCTATAGGGAATAAATTAGTTGCAAAATTTTAAAAAGCTGTGGGAAGTATCAAAATAAAACTTTAAAGACAGTGGGACAAGTATTAAGGAAGAATGTTTAATGAGATAGGGAAAAATAATAAGATTAAGCTTTAAAGACACCGGTCAAAACTTATTGATAAAAACTTTATAGTCTTTCATTGTAAAAGGCGGCCTATATGATAAAATTAAATTAAAATAATTTGAGGAGTTAGTATGAAAGGGTCCACTAGAGATTATAAGATAGATTTAATAAAATTCATTGCTATAATAGCAACTATTGCCATCCACGTCCTTGCACCTGGATCAGCCTACGACATGGACACTATGACATGGAAATATTTTTTATTTGCGGGATCCTTCTTTAGGTTTTGCGTTCCAGCCTTCTGCATGGCAAGTGGTTATCTTCTCTACACAAGAGGCGAGATATCTTATGAGAAAGTTGCAAGACAGGTTATAAAATTTTTTATTTACTTTATTTTAGCAGAAATCTTTTACAGAACTTTGTCCTGCCTTTCAACAATTTTCCAATACCACAAGCCCCTTGACATTGGTGCCATGGTATCCGACATCTTAGATGGAAACTTTAAAAACCACCTCTACTATATTTTTATAATAATTTTTATCTATATTTTTGCTCCTCTTGGGAATTTTCTTGTGAAGAAGGAAGAGGGC
>OKOP01000437.1_pt1 | contig 9924 bp, 10 predicted proteins | sample 1612641 | NCBI WGS metagenome assembly OKOP01 (sample SAMN04436810, study PRJEB24849) | human gut metagenome | biome: human gut; feature: NICU; material: stool | host: Homo sapiens | place: USA: Saint Louis, MO | collected 2011-08-20
TTATAGGAATCTTAAAATATTTAAAAATTTTTATATTGGGTATTACTTGTTTTATCTTCTTCCTTAGATATTTTTATGAGAATATTTTTTATTTACTCAAAGGATACCTTGTATCCAACAGCTTTCTTTACTTTGAATTTTAATAGTCTTATCATAAAAAGCACAGGGAAGAATTATAAGGAGGTACTATATGAAGGAATTATTAATTATATTTTTGATCATGTTCTTGGGATATGCCCTTGGTCATATTAACTTTTTCGGATTAAAGTTTGGTGCATCAGCAATTTTAATTGTGGCACTCTTCTTTGGTCACTTTGGATTTGAAGTCCCAAAGTTTTTAGCAAGCCTAGGCCTTGTACTTTTCCTTGCACCTATTGGCCTCATGGCTGGTCCAAGCTTTATGGCTAATATAAAGAAAAACGGTCTTTCCTTTTTGGCAATTTCATTTATAACTGTTGCCATTGGAGGAGTTTTAATTGTCCTAGTCTCTAAGTTCTTTGACATTGATCTCGCCCTATCCATGGGACTTGCAACTGGAGCTATGACTTCAACATCAATGCTTGGAACTGTAAAGAGCCTTACTACATCAAACTTGCCTGGCGTTGGCTACGGGATTGCCTATGCCTTTGGTGTTGTTGGAGTTGTACTTATTGTTCAACTTATACCACGATTATTAAAGGTTGACGTGGAAGAAGAAAATAAAAAATTAATTCTTCCAAAAGATAATGCAAATACTGTAAAAAAAGATTTTGGAAACTTAATTGATTTTGAAAAGAATGGACTTTTTGCAATAGCCTTAGCTTCCACACTAGGAATTCTACTTGGTTCTATAAAAATTCCCATAGGAAATGTTAGCCTTTCACTTGGTGCTGGTGGCGGCTCTCTTATCGCAGGACTCGTCCTTGGTCATTATGGAAGACTTGGCAGGATTAACTTAGTTGTTTCTAACGACAGACTTGCCCTTGTTCGTGACCTAGGTCTTGCCTTCTTCTTGTTGGAATCAGGAGTAAGTGCTGGAACAGGTTTTGTAGAAGTTGTAAGTCAGTATGGAATAAAATTATTTTTTGCAGGAGTTATCCTAACACTTGTGCCTGCTTTAATTTCACTTTTTATTTCCTACAAGGTCTTCAAGCTTCCACTCTTTGCAGCTCTTGGTGCTACTACAGGATCAATGACCTCTGCCCCATCTCTTGGAGCCCTACTCCAAGTTACTAATGGGGACGACAAGGTTTCATCTTTCTATGCGGCTACACAACCAACTGCTACTGTGATGATGGTTTTCTTGCCACAGATAATTAATATTTTCTTTCCAATGAGTTAAGAGTGAGAGATTTATAAAAATTTTCAAAAAATTAGGATGCCCTTGAGGCATCCACTTTTTTCAAGTCATACAAAAAAACCCAAGCTGAATTTATTTTCAACTTGGGTCTTTTTATTTGTTCTCTTTATTATCTTTATTCTCTTTATTTTTTTTATTCTTTTTATTCTTTACCTTCTTAAGTCTAAAGAAGTCTTCCCTTTCCTTTTCTGCCAAGATATCTTCAATCTCCCTAATGATATGCTTGTACTTAGGAATTTGAATCTTGTCAAGGGCGTTGGCCCTCTTAGCAGTCTTCTTGATTTCATTGGCAAGCCTAAAGACTGAAGTTTCTATCTCTGCAAGCTCATAGATAACAGGAAGAATTTCTGCAATATTTATCTTTGCCCTGTCAAAGGCTGCGTTAGATTGGTGGAGGGAATAGTCTGCCCTAGCACTGGGCTTTTCATATTTTATTTTTGGAAGCTCAAGCCCCATGACTGAACGAGAAATAATTTCATAGTCATTTTCAAGGGGAGCTGACTCTCCCATGTCCTTGAGGGACAATGCCCCCATGGATATAGTTGCCATTACAAGTTCAGAGTAAGACTTTTCAAACTTTTCTTCTATCTCGTCTTGCAAGACCTTGGCATTTTTATTTAAGTCCATCATTTCCTTAATAAGGACTGTCCTCTTCTTGTCAAGAAGGTCGTAACCCTTCTCAGCAAGGACAAGGGCATTCTTTGATGCAATTAAATTTGCCTTAGTAGGAGTTACCTTAATCGCCATTATTATCACCTAGATATTTTTCTTTTAACTTAGGATCAATTCTATCAATCATTTGAGCTGGAAGAATCTTTAGTAGTTCCCAACCTAAATCTAGGGTTTCTTTAATATCTCTGTTTTCATTTTGATCTTGACTTAAAAATCTCTTTTCAAACTCGTCGCCAAATTTTAAAATTAATTTTTCGTCCTCAGATATATCATCTTCACCAATAATTTGAGCAAGGGCTCTAGTCTCTTGTACCTTTGAATAGGATGCAAAAAGTTGTGAAGATAGGTCTGGATGGTCCTCCCTTGTATAGCCTTCACCAATGCCGTCCTTCATAAGTCTTGATAGGGATGGAAGAACATCAATTGGTGGATAAACTCCCTTGGAGAAGAGGTCACGACTTACTACAATTTGACCTTCGGTGATGTAACCTGTAAGGTCAGGGATTGGGTGGGTGATATCATCGTTAGGCATTGTTAGGATTGGGATAAGAGTCACAGATCCTTCGCTGTCCTTAATCATACCTGCTCTTTCATAAAGAGCTGCCAAATCAGAATAAAGGTGACCTGGATAGCCCTTTCTTGATGGAACTTCTTCTCTTGAAGATGAAACTTCTCTTAGGGCTTCTGCATAAGAAGTGATGTCTGTCATTATTACAAGAACTTGCATGTTCTTTTCAAAGGCAAGGTATTCTGCAGCAGTAAGGGCACACTTAGGTGCAATAAGTCTTTCCATAATTGGGTCGTCGGCATAGTTGATGTACATTACAACCTTGTCGATTACACCAGAGTTTTTAAAACTTTCTCTAAAGAAGTCAGCTTCGTCATGCTTTACACCAATTGCTGCAAAGACAATGGCAAAGTTATCCTTACCACCCTCATCTGCTATCTTAGCTTGTCTTACAATTTGAGCAGCAACTTCGTTGTGAGGAAGTCCTGATCCAGAAAAGATTGGAAGTTTTTGTCCCCTAATTAGGGTCATAAGTCCATCAATGGAAGAGATACCTGTTTGGATAAAGTTTCTTGGGTACTCTCTTGCTGATGGGTTAATTGGTCTACCGTTTATGTTGTAAACATCCTTTGAATAAATTGCACCGCCCTTGTCAATAGGGACTGCTGTACCATTAAATACCCTTCCCAAGATATCTGATGAAAGAGGTATTTCAAAAGGATGGGCAGAAAATTCTACCTTTGTGTTTTTTGTTGATACACCAAGGTTGTTGCCAAATACTTGGACAACTGCCCTGTCTTCATCTATTTTTATAACTTGACCAATTTCAGATCTCTTGCCGTCTTTTGAAATAATTTTTACAACTTCACCGTAGCTAACTCTGTGAAGATTTGAAAGTTCTAGTAGGGATCCTTCAATTCTATCAAGTGTTAAATATTCTTTTTTCATTCTACATCACCATAAGTTGAGGCAAGCTCTCCATAGAAGTCGTTAATTTCATTGTTCAAGCTTACAAATTTCTTTAAGTTTTCGTTTTCTATATCGTACTTCATGTTGATTACTTTTCCATAAAGTTTGTCATTCTTAATTACAGAAATAGGAATCCTTAGCTTTAGGGCTTCCTTTCCCTTTTCATATAAGTTGTCTATAGTCTTTAACATTTCAAATTGCTTTTCAAGTGGCACAAAGGTGTCAATTGGGTTAAAGGCATTTTGTTGTAAGAAACCAACCTTAACAACACGACAAATTTCTAGGACAAGTCTTTCTTCGTCAGGAAGAACATCTTCACCAACAAGCATTACAATTTCATTTAACTTGGCTTCCTTGTGAAGGAGGTCAAGGTATTTGATTCTCAAATCTGGTAGGTCACCATCAAGTCTCATGTCGTAATAATTTTTAAGAAGTGGAATGTAACCTGAGTAAGAGTTCATCCAGTTAATAGCTGGATAGTGTCTTGAGTAGGCTAGTTCCTTGTCAAGTGCCAAGAATACATTTACGAACCTCTTAGTGTTTTCTGTAACTGGTTCAGAGAAGTCACCACCTGCTGGTGAAACTGCACCAATAAGGGTTACTGATCCCTCAGTTCCTGATAGGGTATTTACATAACCAGCTCTTTCATAGAAGCCTGCAATTCTTGATGGAAGATAAGCAGGGTAACCTTCTTCAGCTGGCATTTCTTCAAGACGACCAGAGATTTCACGAAGGGCTTCTGCCCAACGAGAAGTGGAGTCACCCATGAGGGCAACGTGATAGCCCATGTCTCTAAAGTATTCTGCCATAGTTACACCAGTATAAATTGATGCTTCACGAGCAGCTACTGGCATGTTTGATGTGTTGGCTATAAGGATTGTCCTGTCCATAAGAGCCTTGCCAGTGTTAGGGTCAATTAGCTTTGGAAAGTCTTCCAAAACTTCTGTCATTTCATTACCACGTTCACCACAACCAATGTAGATAATGATATCGGCATCACAATACTTTGCAATTTGGTGTTGAGTCATTGTCTTACCAGTACCAAATCCTCCTGGGACAGCAGTAGTTCCTCCCTTGGCAATTGGGAAGAATACGTCGAATACCCTTTGACCTGTTACAAGTAACTTGTCAATAGGAAGTCTTTCCTTAACTGGTCTTGGGATTCTTACTGGCCAGTTTTGATACATCTTTACTTCGTTGATCTTTCCAAATTCGTCCTTAACTTTTAAAAGAACTGTTTCAATATTGTATTTGCCATCTTCAAGGATTTCTACAACTTCACCAGATACTTCTGGTGGAATCATGACCTTGTGAGTTATGATGTCAGTTTCAGGAACTTCTGCAAAGATTTGTCCTCCATGGACCTTGTCGTGAAGTTTAACCTTAAAAGTTACATCCCAAAGTTTTTCTTCATCAAGGGAAATAAGTCCAATACCTTCTGGCATAAAGGAACCGTGTTTTTCTTTTATAACTTCAAGAGGTCTCTCAATACCGTCAAAGATACCTCTTATCATACCAGGTCCAAGCTTAACAGAAAGTGGTGCTCCAGTGGAAATAATATCTTCATCACGTTTTAAACCTTCAGTTTCTTCATAAACTTGAACTGTTCCAAGGTCTCCATCAATAGAAATAACTTCGCCAATTAATTTCTTTTCGCCAACTAGGACCATTTCTCTAATCTTGTAGTCAGCCATGTTCTTACCAATTACAACAGGTCCGTCAACTGATTTAATTGTTGCTCTTTCCAATGACTTCACCCCTTTCCTTTAATTTTTCATGTAGTGTTGATCCAATTTCATATTTCATGTCATCAAGTTTATTCTTTAGAGAAAGGTTGATGTTGTAAGTTCGATTGATATCAGACACAATGAAGCCACCTAAGTGGTATTCAAATAGCTGGTCTAACTTAAGTTCAACTCCCTTTTCCTTTGCAATTTCTTTAAACTTGTCTACTAGTTCTTTTTTCTCATCGTCCTTAACATAAAGGTAGATGGCCTTTTCGTCTATTTCATCTAAAATATTTCTAAAGCATTCAGCTTCTTTTTCTACATATTCATCTGTCTTTGTAAATTCTAAGAGTCTTTCTGAAAGAGTTTCTAGAAGTTCATTTAAAAGTTTTTCATCTTCTTCAAGGAAGAGAACCCTTTTTTGCTCTTCGACAGAGGCAATAAGTTCATAGCCCCTTCTCTTAGCAAGGTTAACTCTTCTATCAACATAGGCCTTTTCATCTTCTTCAAGAGATTTTATCTTGTCTTCAAGAATCTTAGCTGCCTTTTCTTTTTCTTCCTTAATTCTCTTTTCACACTCTTCTTTTTGCTTTAGAAAAACAATTTTGTTGAATATGGCAATTTTGTTTTCAAGTAAAATCATTTAATCACCTACAGCTTTCACACCAACAGATTCTCTGACATATTTTAAAATAAAGTCATCTTCCATCTTGCCGTCAAGGTCTGGGATAGTTACCACTAGGGGAAGGGCTCCAGATAATTTAAAGTCTAGGACTTCCTCTTTTATTTCCTTAAAGGAAGAATAAGTTAGGATAATTATTCCAATACCCTCTTCTTTTGTGTAAGATTTAAAATTTTTTAAAAGTTCAGATCTGTTATTACATTTAACAGACCTTACGCCAGCTAGGCGAAGGCCGTTAATAATATCGTCGTTTGATGTTAAAAGAATTGATCTCATTATAGTCTTCCAAGAATCATAATTGAAATGATAAGACCATAAATAGCGATACCTTCTGCAAGTCCTAGATAAATCATTGATTTACCAAGAATGTTAGGGTCTTCTGATACAGCTCCAATTGCTGCAGAACCTACATTAGAAACGGCAACACCAGCACCTAGTGAAGCAAGACCAGTTGAAAGACCTGCTGCTAAGAATCCAAGTCCGTTACCACCTGTTGGAGCAGCTGCAGCTGATGCCATTTGTGGAACTAGAGATATAAGACCAAATACGAAAACTGGTGCGAAAACAAAGAGGTTTAATTTCATAAAGGCACGAGCAAACTTTCTGTTCTTGTCTGTCCCCTTATATATAAAATAAAAACCTGAAACTACCATTGAAAATACAGTTAAAACTCCTAAAATAATAATTTTTTCCATAATTAAACTCCTTATTAATAAATTTTGTCGGCTTTAAATAATACGCCATCCCCACTATAATACTTACTAAACATTTCATAATACTCAAGTCTAAGCGATTGAATAAATACAATAAGACCTTCTAGGGCAAGAATTAAGATATTGCCAAAAATTAGGACTGCAATATTTCCTCCCCTTGATCCAAGCATTTCTCCAAGAGTTTTAAAAGCCAAGAATAAACCAACGTGGTTAATTGCAAAAGCCCCCACCCTTATAAAAGAAATAATTGAAGACATAGTAGAAAGAAGGGCTTCCAAGAGTCCAAAGGAGGACTCAATATAATAATCTGCGGCAGATTCTTCTGGATCCTTCTTAAATAAAATCTTAAGAATAGGCCTCTTTAATAGCATGATCACAAGAGATCCAAATAAAATTCCCATAGAAATATTCTTAGGAAGAGGAGATGAACCCCCCATTACGGAAATACCTATGTTAATCATGGCTATAAAAATTAGAACCCCCAAGAATCCTTCCTTTGCGAAGAAGGCTTCATCAGGTCTGTCACTTTTTAATCTATTGTAAATACCAATGCCATAGGCTATGGCAAGTAAAATAATGCCGAAGTAAATGGCTGTTACAAGTGTGCCATTGATGTCTTCAAAGGGCCTAAACCAAAGGGCAGGAATAATTTCTTCTATCCCAAAGACTGACCCGTACATTAAACCAAAGAACATTGAGGATGCTCCCATTCTCAAGAGGAGGCCTCCAAAGTCCTTGTTCTTCTTAGCTAACATTAGTCCAGCAACTGCAAATACTGCCCCTTGACCTAAGTCGCCAAACATTGCACCAAAAAGAATCATGTAGGTAATTCCAAAAATCACTGTTGGGTCAAACTCACCGTAACTAGGAGTGCCATACATGTTAATTAATAGTTCAAAGGGCTTGAAAAAATTTGCATTTTTAAGCTTTGTAGGTGTCTTCTTACTTCCCTTCTTAGGTTCAAAATATTCAATATCAATATCCTTGTACTTGGAGAGCTTTTCTTCTAATTTTTTTGTATCGCTAAGACCAATCCAACCAGAAAGATAAAAATACTTATTTGACCTAAGCATATATTTCTTTGCCTTTTCAATTTCTTCATAGGATAGCATGTGGGCAAGGCTTATCCTTAGCTCTTCATTCATTGATTCCAAAAGATTTTTCTTATACTCTTCGATTTCAAAAATCTTTCTCTTTATATTTTCTTCCTCTTCTTCAAGATTCTTAAAAATTAAACCTGCCGTACCTTCGACGTTTTCGCCAAGAAGGTCAACTTCTGTAAAGTTCAGACTATTTAAAACCCTATCAATATCCTTTTCTGTTTCCTTTGGATAGATAACGAGGAAGAGTTCCCTATTGTCCACTGTGCCTGTGTGATAAATCATGGCAAGGATATTTCCATAATTTTTCTTTAACCTAAGCCTTGCATCCTTGTCCAAGAAACCAAACCTAGTGTTAAAGTATTTTAGATCAGCAATATCCTTAAGGTCTATATCAACGTTTTTGAAAAGTTCATAATTTTCCTTTAGGGTATCTAAAATCTTTAGACTTTCCTTTGTGTTTTCATATTCATTCATCTTTTCGCTAATATTTTTGACAAAGGAATCCACATCTTCATTTATATCTATTCTTTCGAAGTACTTGTCCTCAATCTTGTCAATGCCCAAGAACTTCATAATTTCTTCAGCCTTTTTTGCACTGACCTTGTGAGACTCATCTTCTTCAATAGGTTCAATATAATTAAGTTCAAGATTTCTTTCTAGGTTCTTGTCTAGATTCTTTTCATCATCTAGGCTGAAAACAAACTTGTTTTCTGCAATGTTTGTTTCAGCAGACATAAATTGCATACATTTTAAATTTAAAATATCCAAAATGATGGAATCCATATCTTGAATCTCGCCCATTATATTAGCGACCTTCATTCTTTCAACGGCCAACTTCTTCACTTTCCTTTCTATCAACGATCATGTATCTCAATTTTTCTTCTTTACTTAGGCCAAACCTAGTAGCCTCTAAGATTCTTTCTATATTTGCAATTTCTGAATCTAAAAGAATTAGAAAACTCATGAATTTTCCTATACCATCAGTCTTCCTAAAGTTTCTATTTGCTATAGAGTAGAGGAGCTTTTTGGAAGTTCTTCCAGTTCTTATAACTCTTCCATCTGCAAAGAGAATAGAATATTTTGAATTTTTAATTTCCTCTTCAAATTCTTCTTCCTCTAAGTAGGATAGGTGGAGGAGCTTTTCAGAATTATAATTTCCACCAAAGATTGTAAAATTAAAAATTTCTTCAGGAGAAATGTCATAATATTTTTTTGCCCTATAAATCCAAATGATATTTAATAAGTCTATCTTGACCCCGAAAATATTTTTGAACTCAGCATGGTCCTTCTTAGATAGGGACTTCACAGATTCAGTTAAGTTCCTATAATAAAACTTGTCAAGATTCATCTCAATAGAGAAGAGAGCCTCCTCATCAGTAGATGACTTGTAGTTTTTCATATATTCGTAATAGGGAGTGTCCCTCAAATTATCTATGAAGGATTCAAAACTTTCTTCTTTAAAGGGAATTGACTTAGCCCCAATAATTAGCTTGTCAACTCTTGGCTCCTTATTCATCCTAAGAGATCTAAGAATTTTTACAATTTTTTCTATCTTTTCTCTTTCCATGTAGGCCTTAATAAAGTCTGAATACTTGCCTGGCAAGAAGGCCTGAAGTTTTTTTATTTGTCTTCTTCTGTAATCTTCTAAAAATTCTTCAATCTCATATATATCTGAAAAGGAATCAATGGTCGGGAACTTCTTTTCCTTTAAATAGTTAAGACAAAATCTTACGCTGTCTCCCTCTGCCATATTCACAAAGTCATCGTAGACTAAAAAGTCCGAATGCATTTTTAAAATCTTAGCATTTAAAGCCTTTAGACCTTCAAACATTAGAGTCCCTTCCAATCAATTTGTCGAAGACAACTTTAATTAAGTCCTCAGAAGTTTCTTCATAATAAGCTTCAATTTCTTCTAGGTTCTTTTGATTTTCTTTTCTTAAGTCATCAGCCTTCTTTTCAAAGTCTGATAAGATTTCATCGCTTTTCTCTTTACCAAGTAGCTTTGACTTTTCTATTGATTCATTTTCAAGATCTGTTAACTTTTCTCTCAAATCTTTTTTTATTTGTTCAATTTCTTTATCAGTATTTTCGACAAGTTCTCTAGTCTTTCTATCTATTGCCAAAATACTATCTATGCTTTCTTTCAAAAATATCACCACTCTTCTTTTATTCCTTGCGTAACTTTCATTATATTACTTTCAATTTCTAATT
>OKOP01000438.1_pt1 | contig 9919 bp, 9 predicted proteins | sample 1612641 | NCBI WGS metagenome assembly OKOP01 (sample SAMN04436810, study PRJEB24849) | human gut metagenome | biome: human gut; feature: NICU; material: stool | host: Homo sapiens | place: USA: Saint Louis, MO | collected 2011-08-20
AAATAAAACTAACTAATATTTATCTTAGTTGATAAGATTATATAAGTCCTTATTTTAAAGCATCTCTTTATCGATTTACTTACAAGTAATCTACAAAAAATTTAAAACAAAAGACCTGGGAATTATTCCCAGATCTCTCATAATCTTCTAAATTTTAAATTTGTTTTAAGATAACCTTGTTCTTTTCTAAAAGTTCCATGGCGTAGTCGTCGACCCTATAAGCTTCGTGGTAGATTATTTCTCTTATGCCTGCTTGGATCAGGGCCTTTGTGCAGTTAAGGCAAGAAAAGTGGGTCACGTAAGCCTTGGCTCCTCTGACTGATATTCCTTCCTTGGCACAGTACAAGAGGGCATTCATCTCTGCGTGGATTGTGGCTATGCAGTGGCCGTCACGCATTGTGTGTCCCACTTCGTCGCAGTGGGGGTTGCCTGTTACTGATCCATTGTAGCCTGTTGAAATTATCCTGTTGTCAGAGTTCACAAGGACGCAGCCCACGAAGGCCCTATCGCAAGTGGACCTTGTTGCAACCATTTCAGTTATCTCCATAAAATATTCATCCCAAGATTTTCTCATTTTGCCTCCTTTGCAAGTTTATCAACTAACTCATTGTACTTGACCCCAGTGTGGGCCTCTACTTTTATAAATTTTACTTCCAACTTGTCCTTTATGGAATCATAAAAGTTCTTGTAGTAAATCGTCCCTTCTTTATTTGTCTTCCAAAAACCAAGAGCCCATGACCTTATGCCTTCGTAGTCGTAATGAAGGTAGATTTTTTTCTTGCCAAGCTTTACTGCTTCTTCCATGGCACACATGGCTCCCTTGATTTCTCCCGACACATTTCTCATGTCTGAGTCCTTGAAAAATCTCTTTGAGTAAGTGTATTCTTCTTCATCATTAAACATGTAGACTCCATAGGAGTGGGACTTGTCGCTGTTCCTATAGGATCCATCGACGTAAACTACAAGCTCATCCTTTTCCGCTGACTCCTTCTTGTCTTCTTCTATTTCATTTATAAAGGCCTCAGCATCTTCACGAGTGGAAAACTTTTTGAAACTTGCTCCCTTAAAGCCCATGGTTTCTCGTTTGCACTCATCCCAAGTGTGATAGATGCCAGGATTTCTTCCTATTCTAACTGCGTAATACTTCATGTTCACCTCAAAATTTTGTCATTTGTCAACTATGTCTACTTATTATATAATTAGAAGTAATTAGAAGTCTAGACTTTTGGAGGTAAAAATGAACAAAGAACAATTTGAAAGAATGAAAAATGGCAAGGGCTTCATTGCTGCTCTTGACCAATCTGGTGGATCAACACCTAAGGCCCTATTAAATTATGGTGTGACTGAAGATGCTTATTCAAACGAAGAAGAAATGTTTGAACAAGTTCATGAAATGAGAAAGAGAATTATAAAGGATAAGGCCTTTACATCTGATAGAATTTTAGCTGCAATCCTATTTAAGGTTACTATGAATTCTAAAATCGATGGCAAGTTCACTGGCGACTACCTTTGGGAAGAAAAGGGCATTGTTCCAATCCTTAAGGTTGACGAAGGACTTGATGTAGAAAAAGACGGCGCACAACTTATGAAACCTTTCAAGCACATTGACGAGCTTCTTGCAAATGCAAAGGAAAGAAATATCTTTGGAACTAAGATGCGTTCTGTTGTAAAGGAACTCAACGAAGAATCCATTAAAAAAGTTGTTGAACAACAATTTGACTACGCAAAGAAAATTTCTGCAGCAGGATTTGTTCCTATTATCGAGCCAGAAGTTGACATCCACTCTAAGGACAAGGCTGAAATCGAAGAAGTCCTTAAAAAATATCTTGTGGAAGAACTTAAAAAGTTAGACAAGGACACTTATGTAATGTTTAAGTTAACTCTTCCAGAAAAAGCAAATCTTTACGAAGACCTTTACGAATTTGACCAAACTGTTAGGATCGTTGCCCTTTCTGGTGGCTACTCAAGAGATGACGCCAACGAAAAACTTAGAAAGAACAAGGGCGTAATTGCTTCTTACTCAAGAGCCCTTACTGAAGGACTTAATGTAAATCAAAGTGCAGAAGAATTTACAAAAATGCTTGATGACTCTATCGAAAAGAACTACTCAGCTTCAGTTGAAAAATAAAGTGTAAGATTTTTAAGATCTCCAATTTTGGAGGTCTTTTTTTATTTTGTTTCTTGATTTGCAAATGTTTTTTCTTATTTTGTAACCCTAGCTAAAGCTTGTATTGATGCAGTTTATTGTTGACAATTATTTTTTCATAATGTAAACTATTGCATAGATAATAAACATTATCTGGAGTGCTGTCCGCTAGTTAAATTTTTAATGACCGGGGTTCTCTATGGGATACTGTCCGCTAGTTAATTTATATTAATGACCGGGGTTCCTCTATAACTTTTTTATTATTATATGGAGGTTTTTTATGAAGAAGTATCAATTAGACGTACCTACACCACATTCCTACACTTATGTAACAAAAAATATTCCAAATGTTACAGTTGAACAAAGGGAAAGAGCTCTTAAGGCTACTCACTACAATGAATTTGCCTTCCCTGCAGGAATGTTAACTATTGACATGCTTTCAGACTCAGGAACTACAGCCATGACAGATGTTCAATGGTCTGCAATGTTCTTAGGAGATGAATCTTATGGTAGAAACAAGGGCTACTATGTCCTTCTCGATGCCTTTAGGGATGTATTCGAAAGAGGCGACGATCAAAAAAGAATCATTGACCTTGTAAGAACTGACTGCGAAGATGTTGAAAAAATGATGGACGAAGTTTACCTTTGCGAATATGAAGGCGGCCTATTTAACGGTGGTTCTGCCCAAATGGAAAGACCAAATACCTTTATCATTCAACAAGGTCGTGCAGCTGAATCCGTTTTATTCGAACTTGTCAAAAAAATATTAAACGCAAGAGAACCAGGAAAGATTTATACTATTCCTTCAAATGGTCACTTTGACACTACTGAAGGTAATATTAAACAAATGGGTTCAATTCCAAGAAACCTATACAATAAAAAATTACTTTGGGAAGTTCCTGAAAATGGTCATTATGAAAAGAATCCATTTAAGGGCAACATGGACACTGAAAAACTAGAAGAACTTATCACTAAGTTAGGACCTGAAAATGTGCCACTAATTTACACAACTATCACTAACAACACAGTTTGTGGTCAACCAGTTTCTATGGCAAACTTAAGAGAATGTTCAAGAATTGCTCATAAGTATGATATTCCTTATATGTTTGATGCTGCTAGATGGGCAGAAAATGCTTACTTCATCAAGGTTAATGAAGAAGGTTACGCTGACAAATCAATTCCAGAAATCGCAAAAGAAATGTTCTCTTACTGCGATGGTTTTACTGCATCACTTAAAAAAGACGGACACGCAAATATGGGTGGCGTACTTGCCTTTAGAGATAAGGGCCTATTCTGGAAGAAGTTCTCTGACTTTAACGATGACGGCACAGTTAAAACTGACGTAGGTATCCTACTAAAAGTTAAACAAATTTCTTCTTACGGCAACGACTCCTATGGTGGAATGAGTGGTAGAGATATTATGGCTCTTGCTGCAGGTCTTTATGAAGCAGCTAAGTTTGATTATCTTGATGCTCGTGTTAAACAATGTGAATACCTTGCTCAAGGTTTCTACAAGGCTGGCGTTAAGGGAGTTGTACTTCCTGCAGGTGGCCACGGTGTTTATATCAACATGGACGAATTCTTCGACAACAAGAGGGGACCAGAAACTTTTGCAGGTCAAGGCTTCTCTGTGGAATTAATAAGAAGATATGGAATTAGAACTGCAGAACTTGGTAACTACTCAATGGAATATGATCTAAAGACTCCAGAACAACAAGCTGAAGTAGCAAACGTAGTTCGTTTCGCAATAAATAGAAGTCAACTTTCTAAGGAACATATGGATTATGTAATCGCAGCAGTTAAGGCTCTTTACGAAGATCGTGCTACTATTCCTAATATTAGAATAGTCAAGGGAAAGAATCTTCCAATGCGTCACTTCCACGCTTTCCTTGAAACTTATGAACCTTCTGAAGATGAAAAATAAATTTCTCTAAACTTTTTTATAAATACAAAAAATTAAATAAGCCCCTCTTAATTGAGGGGCAAATTACCCTTTAAGGAGAAAAATTATGGATAACAACTTAAAAACTCGTGATGGTTTTAAAAGCAAATGGGGCTTTATACTAGCTTGTATTGGCTCTGCAGTTGGTATGGGTAATATTTGGAGATTCCCTATAATGGTTTCAACTTATGGTGGGATGACTTTTCTCATTCCTTATTTTATCTTTGTAACCCTTATAGGATCTACAGGAGTAATTTCCGAAATGGCACTAGGCAGGTCAGCCGAAGCTGGACCAGTTGGCGCCTTTGGAAAATGTACAGAATTAAAATTTGGCAATAAAAAGCCTGGCGAATTAATTGGTCTTATCCCAGTTCTTGGCTCTTTGGCGCTAGCTATAGGCTACACTTGTGTAATGGCTTGGATTTTTAAATATACCTTCCTTTCTCTATCAGGTCACCTTTATGAAATGGGACAAGATATGGATGTAATTGGTGGTACCTTTGGTTTAACAGCAAGAGCCTTTGGTGCAAATACCTGGGTAGTCGTAGCAATACTTGCAAGCTTTGCCATAATGGTAATGGGTGTATCTGGTGGAATTGAAAAGGCAAACAAAATTATGATGCCAGCCCTATTTATTTTATTTGTAGGACTTGCATTCTACATCTGCACTCTTCCAGGTGCTGCAAATGGCTATAAATATATTTTCACAGTAAATCCTGAAGGATTAAAGGATCCTAAGGTTTGGATATTTGCCTTTGGGCAAGCCTTCTTCTCCTTATCAGTAGCAGGTTCAGGAACTGTAATTTATGGATCTTACCTTCCTAAAAATGAATGTATTCCATCATCAGCAAGAAATGTTGCAGTCTTTGACACAATAGCAGCCCTCTTGGCAGCCTTTGTAATCATCCCTGCAATGGCAGCAGCTGATGCACCACTTGATACTGGTGGCCCTGGTCTTATGTTTATCTTCCTTGTAAATGTATTTAACGGTATGCCTATTGGAAGAATTATTGGAATGATTTTCTACATCTGCGTTCTATTTGCAGGCGTATCTTCAATAATAAACCTTTACGAAACACCAGTTGCCTACCTACAAGAAAAATTCAATGCATCAAGATTTCTTGCAACTACAATTATCCACATCATTGGTTGTGTCGTTGCAATTTTGATTCAAGGAATAGTAAGTGGTTGGATGGATGTAGTATCAATTTACATTTGCCCACTGGGAGCAGCCCTTGCAGGTATAATGTTTCTTTGGGTTGCAGGCAAAGACTATGTTCTTGCTGCAGTCAATGAAGGATCTCCAAAAGACATTGGAGGATGGTACTATCCACTAGCAAAATATGTATATGTAACAGCTGCCATAGTAGCCCTAATAGCAGGCGCAATACTTGGTGGTATTGGTTAATATAATTTTGTAAACAAAAAAGTGTTGGCTTTTGTAATAGCCAGCACTTTTCTTTTGCTTACTTTTTCTTAAAAATTATCCTTTTTGTTTCTAAAATCTATAAACTCATCTAAGTCCCTTGCCAAGAAGAAGGGATTTATTTTTTTCTCTTTTCCAATTGTCGTAGGAAGAGTAATCTCATCTTCATCTCTTAGCTTCTTTACCTTTTCATATTCCCTATCCAAGTCCTCATTAGAGATTACAGACTTGGCAAATTCTAAGTTGGCAAGAGAATACTCGTGAGCAGGATAAACTAAAGTGTCATCAGCTAAGCTCTTTAGCTTATTAAGACCCTCATAGGATTTTTTATAGTCTTTAGTGAAGACCCTGCCGCAACCTGCTAAGAAAAGGGCATCTCCACAGAACAAGTTACCATCAACGAGATAAGAAATGTGGTCATCAGTGTGACCTCCAGTTGAAATAACTTTGAAATTTTCTCCAAGAAGATCAAATTCATCTCCGTCCCTTAAAGTCACGTCGTTGTATTCACTGGTTTCCCTAGGTCCAAATACTTTTGGTGTGTATTTAATCTTAAGTTCGTCAAGGCCACCTACGTGGTCCATGTGCTTGTGGGTTAAAAGAATATAGTCAAGTTTTCTGCCCCTTAAATAGTCTATTACAGGACCTGCATCGCCAGGATCAACAACGAGAACCTTGCCGCCCTTCTCAATAGTCCAAATGTAATTGTCATTAAAAGCTTTAATATATTTAATATCCATAAAACACCTCATAACATTCTTACTCTTATTGATGGGATTTAAACATGGGAAGGTTTTGTTATGCTTTTAAATTATAATTTAAATTTTTTGTTAGTTGATAAGAATTTTATTAAGTCCTTATTTTCTATTTTGTGACTTCTTAATGAGTACAAAAAACAGAATGATTAAAATTTGAGAGCATCTCGCTAAGAATATCCTATGAAAAAAATTGTCTTATTTTCAAATCGAAGAACTTCGGCTAAAATCGCACTGTTTGAGCGAAGCGAGTTTGCGATTTTAGAAGTTCGAGATTTAGAAAATAGCAATTTTTGTAATGAGATATTCGAGCAAGATGGTTTTTTTGTATTAACTAGATTGATTGAAGCTATATCGCCATTGTATTTTAGTTTTTCCCTAAACAAATTAAAAAAGACAACCACTTTTTTATGGCTGCCTTTGTTTAAGGTTTTTTTTATATTTACTTAATCCGGCTCTCTCGACAATGCTCCCTTTTCGGTCGCATGGCTGAGACTTGATCAAATTTCTGTAAGAAATTTTGATAAGTCTGCCCGCAGATTTTTGCTTGCAAACAATCTGTGTTCCTTAATTTTCGCTGGATAAGATTTTTCATCAGCTTTACTGAAATTAAAAAAGACAGCCTCTTTATGGCTGCCTTTTTAGGTTTTTTCTATATATCCAAGTCCGACTCCTTTGAAAAAAACTCCCTACTCGGTCGTTTTTTCTGCAGTCGCTGGATAAGATTTTTCATAACTTCAGCCTTCGCTATCGCTCGGCTTCAGTGTGAAGATAAAATAAAAGACAGTCATGTTTGTGACTGTCTTTGTTTAGGTTGTTTTCTATATATCCAACTCCGACTCACTCAAAAATGTTCCCTATTCGGTCACATTTTTTTCGTTCGCTGGATAAGGTTCTTCATAGCTTCAGGCTCCTTTCAGTCGCCTTCAGCTTGAAGACCGTCTCAATCGTGACCCGTCACGATTGAGACTACCATTAATTACATCATGCCCATGCCTGGATTCATTGGAGGCATTGCTGGTGCATCTTCTTTTATGTTTGCTACTGCTGCTTCTGTTGTCAAGATCATTGATGCTACGCTTGATGCGTTTTGTAGTGCTGATCTTGTTACTTTTGTTGGGTCTACTATTCCGGCTTTTTTCATATCTACGTATTCTGACTTGTATGCGTCGAAGCCGATTCCTGCTTCTTTTGTCTTTACGTGTTCTACTATTACTGAGCCTTCTAGTCCTGCGTTTTCTGCTATTTGTTTTAGTGGTTCTTCTAGGGCTCTTAGGATAATGTTAGCGCCTGTTTTTTCGTCGCCTTCTAGTTGGTCAACTACTTTTGCAACTGCGTCGATTGAGTCGATTAGTACAGTTCCACCACCTGCAACGATTCCTTCTTCTACTGCTGCTCTTGTTGCTGCTAGGGCATCTTCGATTCTTAGCTTTCTTTCCTTTAGTTCAACTTCTGTTGCTGCTCCAACTTGGATAACTGCAACTCCGCCAGAAAGTTTTGCAAGTCTTTCTTGTAATTTTTCTTTATCAAATTCTGAATCTGTTTCTTCGATTTGGTTTTTAATGTGGCTAATTCTGTTTTCAAGTTCAGATTTTTCGCCTGCTCCATTTACAATTACTGTAAGTTCTTTTTCAACCCTAACCTTTGAAGCTGATCCAAGCATTTCAATTGTTGCATCCTTTAGGTCTTGACCTAGGTCAGATGATACAACTTGTCCACCTGTTAGGATTGCAATGTCTTGAAGCATGTCTTTTCTTCTGTCGCCATAGCCTGGAGCCTTTACTCCAACTACGTTAAGTGTTCCCCTAAGTGAGTTAACAACTAGAGTTGCAAGGGCTTCGCCGTCAATATCATCTGCAATAATAAGAAGTGGTTTTGATTGTTGAAGAACTTGTTCTAGTAGTGGAAGGATTTCTTGAATATTTGAAATCTTCTTGTCTGTAATTAGGATGTATGGATCCTCTAATTCTGCAACCATCTTGTCAGAATCTGTAACCATGTATGGAGATAGGTAGCCCCTGTCAAATTGCATACCTTCAACAACGTCTAAGCTTGTTCCCATAGATTTTGATTCTTCAACTGTGATAACTCCGTCGTTTCCAACCTTTTCCATTGCTTCAGAAATAAGTTTTCCAACTTGTTCGTTAGCAGCAGAAATAGAAGCAACTTGTTCAATAGCTTCCTTTGAAGAAACTTCTGTTGAGAAGTGTTTGATTTCTTCAACTGCAGCTTCAACTGCCTTAGCAATACCCTTTTGAAGAACCATTGGGTTTGCACCTGCTGCAAGGTTTCTCATGCCTTCTCTAATTATAGCTTGGGCAAGTAAAGTAGCTGTTGTAGTACCATCACCTGCAACGTCATTAGTCTTAGTAGCAACTTCCTTTAAAAGTTGTGCTCCCATGTTTTCAAATTTATCTTCACATTCAATTTCTCTTGCAATAGTAACACCATCGTTTGTGATAAGTGGTGTGCCATATTCCTTGTCTAAGATAACATTTCTTCCCTTAGGTCCAAGAGTTACCTTTACTGTATCTGCAAGGGTGTTAATTCCCTTTATTAAACCTTTTCTAGCATCTTCTGAAAATTTAATTTCCTTTGCCATTTTTATCATCTCTCCTTATTCAATAAGCCTTATTCAATAACTGCCAAGATGTCTTGGAACTTGATTATAGTGTATTTTTCGTGGTCAAGTTCAATGTCATTTCCTGCGTATTTAGAGAAAATAACCTTGTCCCCAACCTTAACAAGTCCCTTCATATCTTCGTCTGTATCTAATTTGTTGCCAGTCGCAATAACTTCTGCGATATTTGATTCTTCCTTTGCTGAAGAAGGAAGGACAATACCAGAAGCAGTAGTTTCTTCTTTTTCAATCTTTTTAATGACAATCTTGTCATCAAGTGGTCTCAATTTCATATATATAAGCCTCCTAAAATCTATAATTTATTTTTAGCACTCGCTTGTCTCTTCTGCTAATATGTATATGATAACTCAAATAAAAACTTTTTTCAAGTAGTTGGGGGAGAAAATTATTTTAAAAGCCTTGCTTTTATATTTATTTATCAAGTTATTATTTAAATAAGTTTTGTAAAGCGGAGCTTTACGATTCTTTATCCGGAGGGGGTTAGGACCTTTCGATTGGTCCTTCCCCCTCCGGGCCACCCCCAACACCTTCAACGACCTGGCAGGGGCCTTTGCCTACAACCCCGAGCGGCAGACAGCCTAAAATTCAAAACTCGTTAAGCTTAAGTATTTGAGATTAAAAAACTTATAAATAAATTAAGATTTCATCACAATTATTTATTTACTGAATCGCTTAACTCAAACAATTGAATTTTTTAACGGCTGTCTTGCCTTACGGGGTTCTTCAATCTTAGTTCGTGGTTTTACCTCTACAGAGTTACAAACTTATGTTGAGTTACTTAATAAAACATGATACAACTAAAAATTTTTGCATAAAAATAAGCTTAATCAGTATCGATTAAGCTTTAACTTTTTATAAAGTTCTATTTAATTATAAATCTCCAACTTTTCCGTACTTTGTAACAAGCTATAACTTAAGTCTTAAGCAGTGAATTTGTCGAGTGCCCCTGCTTGTTGAAATGTTATAAGCTTATGAGGTTAGCCAATAAACCGCAAGCTAATAAAACAGT
>OKOP01000457.1_pt1 | contig 9612 bp, 9 predicted proteins | sample 1612641 | NCBI WGS metagenome assembly OKOP01 (sample SAMN04436810, study PRJEB24849) | human gut metagenome | biome: human gut; feature: NICU; material: stool | host: Homo sapiens | place: USA: Saint Louis, MO | collected 2011-08-20
AAAGTGGGCCGTGAAATTCTGGTGATTATCGACGAAGTGGACGAAGAAGGCGCGATTGGTCGCAGCATGGCAGATGCACCGGAAATCGACGGCGCGGTTTATCTCAATGGTGAAACCAACGTTAAGCCGGGTGATATCCTGCGAGTGAAAGTCGAGCACGCCGATGAGTACGATTTGTGGGGTAGCCGGGTTTAATTAATTCAGGCCGGGCAAAATCATTTGTCCGGCCTGCGAATAATGATTACTGCCAGCTAATCTGCGCCCTGCCGTTTTTCTTACTCTTATACAGCCGCTCATCCGCCAGCATTTTCAAACGTTCAACGGTAGTACATTCATTTGAATGCGCTACACCGATACTGGTGCTTAAATTAATGCTTCCCACCTGGAAATGAACGATTTCTTTTAGAATCGATAGCAACTCTTCCAGCGTGCCGCCAGTATAAATCACCGCAAATTCGTCACCTCCGAAGCGGTAAACTTTACCTTTATCTACCGGGATCTGTGATTTAAGGATTTTCACCACTTTCATCAACACTTCATCGCCCAGCAAATGACCGAAGGTGTCGTTAATGTTTTTGAATTTATCGACGTCAAACAGGCACAAATAACCGCCTTTTTCCGGCAGCGCTTTTAAATCTTCGTCAAAGGATTTTCTGCCCATCGCTTTGGTCAGATCGTCCAGGAATGCCGAGTTATACATACTGTAGAGTTTTTTGACATCGGCAGCCGAAAAGAAAAGCCCGCCATCCAGTACGCGTTCAAAATGGTTATTAATAATGGCTTCTTTCTCCACAATACCACGATTAATCACTCTGCGTACCAGATAGAGGCAACTGGCACCCGATATCACTGCCACCAATGCGGCAAAGAAAATAATCAATGTACATACCTGAAAATAAACGTCTTTTTTATAAGCAAATACGTACAACCCGGTCGGCAAATAGGAGAAGTGCTCCATTGCTTCCGAAACGGTGAAGATGGCGTTTTTAGCGTTATATTCATCACCGGTCACCGATTTACCGTTCTTGAACAGGGAGAACATCAGGTTCTCGCTATCCATCGCCAGCGATTTTGACAGTAAAGAAAAATGAAACTGGTCCGGGAACAGGCCAGGCCGATGTGCCCGAAATGCGGCAGGTGCCGGTGCCTCGAGGGCGAGGACATGTGCGGCAGGTGCCGGGCGCACCGTGTGTTGCCATCCTGTTCTCGTTGCGGCGCGCCGCGGCGGAAGGGCTCGCCGGACGGGTTGTGCGGCCGATGCCGGCAGCTCCTTTCGGGGAAGGCGAGGACATGAATCTGGCGGACGTGGCCTTGGAGGCCCTGTACGTGCTGGGTGTACTGATGTGCTGCGCGCTCCTGTCCCGCGAGGAGGGCTCGCGCGAGGGCCTGGGTTCGCGTCGCGCCCGCCTGTTCATGCTGGCGTTGGCGGTGGAGGCGATGCAGGCGGGGTTGGGTTCGCTCGCGTTCCGGGAGCCGTGGGGCGCGCCGTTCGCGCCCTGGCAGGCGTTCGACCTGGCGGGCGCGGTCCTGGCGGACCTGTTCCTTGCACGGGCCCTGTTGCGCGGCGGCGGCGGGGCTCCCGGTCCGGACTACCGGTGACGCGTACCGCCGGTCATTCCTCCCGTTCGTGTTCGTGTTCCACCTCGAAGCGGATCTTGAGCCGCGTACGGCCGCGGCGGGCATGGCGTGCGGCGCGGCTTCGCCCGCCGCCGTTTTCCCGGAGGCCGTGGCGGGTGTGGCGTCCCCACGCATGAACGTGGGCCAAGAGTTTTCTCGCGGCCGCCATGACGCGCAGGAGCGACAGCGCCACGAGGCAGCCGATGGCGAGCAGCGCCACCAGGTCGCGGTTCCGGGCGGCGGGCAGGTTCTGGATGATTTCGAGGAGGTCGAGCATGGCCTCGATGGTGTTTGCGATGTATTCCATGTGCCGCTGTATGCGTCCGACGCCCCTGCTCATGTTCACGTCCGATTCCCGGTCCGATGACGGCCGGGAACGTTATGGTCGTCCACCCGCCGAAATCGGTGCCGCCGCGGGTGATCGCGCCATGGGGAAGGAACATCCTGAATGATTGGCCATATTGGATCGGAGTGCGGGAGGAAGGCCCTGGACTTTCTGGCCGTCGGGCGGTCCCGCCTCACTGCATGTCGGCTGCGCGGCCGGCGGGCTGCATCGTCCGGCTCACACTGGACCAGAACCGGACATGCCGTCGAAACCCCTATAATTGTCATGTCGTCAGAACAAGCCCGGAGAAGGATATGCCATCAATGCTTACAGTCGCGGAGACGGGGAGCTTGTCCGTTCCTCTCGTCTCCAACCACGATGTGGCTTCGCCGTTGAGATATCCCGGCGGCAAAAGCGTGCTGTCCGGGTACGTCGCCTCGCTTATCGATGTTCTCGGCATTCGTGACGTCACGTATGTCGAACCCTATGCCGGGGGTGCCGGTGTCGCTCTGCGTCTGTTGAAGGACCACAAAGTATCGAAGGTAGTTATCAACGACTACGATCCCGACGTGTTCGCGTTCTGGAACAGCGCTGTCAATGATTCGGCTTCGTTCCTGGAACGATTCGACCGGGCGGAACCCACTATCGAGGAATGGCATAGGCAGAAACGCATCATCGCGGACCCTGCCAGCGAGCTGGACAGGGGGTTCGCGTTCTTCTTCCTCAACAGAACCAACAGATCCGGCGTGCTGAACGGCGGCGTGATCGGAGGATTGAAACAGAACGGTAGATACAAGGTTTCGGCGCGGTACAACAAGGCCTCGCTAAGACGAAAACTTGATTTTCTCGGGGAACACGCCGACTCCATCGAGGTCAGAAACGAGGATGGCAGGGCCGTGGTCGAACGATTCGTCGGATTCCCTGAGGCGTTCATCTATGCGGATCCGCCTTACGTGGAGAAAGGCGGCAGCCTGTATATGAACGCCTTGGACGATGAGAGGCACAGGGAGCTCGGAAATCTGCTGAACAATCATGCCGACTCCCATTGGATGCTCACCTATGACGATACGGCGTTGATACGCGAGCTGTACGGGGAACGGTACGGTGGCCTGTTTCCTTTGCAATACAGCGCCTCCGCCCGGCGCACCGCGAACGAGCTGATGATCTTTTCCGATACACTGGGCAAGGCCGCAGCCCACATGCACTGACGCGAAGGAGAGGACATGGCGAATCCGTTCGGGGAAAAGAATATCGGCCCATGGGAGGGCCAGCAGGTGGAGTACATTCCGCTGGATGATCTGGTCCTGTGGACGGAGAATCCCCGCGATCCGCTGGATGGCGATTACACGAACGACGATGTCATCCGTCGCGCAACCGACGGACGCAACGACAAGCAATGGCAGTTGTCCAAGCTATCGAAAGAGATGGGCGACAGATTCGATTTGAGCGAACTGCCCACGGTATGCAGAATCGATGACGGACCGAAGTACAGGGTATACGACGGCAACAGGCGTGTCATTCTGGCGATGCTCCGCAAGGCCGGTCTCACTACTGAGGGCCAGCAACAACTGGTGCCTCCGGATTTCCCAGACCCCATCCCATGCAACGTGTGCGACGAAGAGACCGCGCTGGAGAATGTGGAACGCAAGCACAGAGGTAACGGGAGCTGGAAACAGTACGAGCGGGACCGTTTCATGTTCGACTACAGGGGAGGCCCGAAAACCGTTCTCATACGGTTGGAGGAGCTCATCAAGGCGGTGACGAAATGGCCCGCCCTGGGCATGGCGCGCGATTCGGCTTTGTCTGCCCTTTCCACCCTCCCGGACGTTGTGGCGTGCGTGGCGTCCCCGCGCACGGACGCGGGCAAGAAGATTTCTTGCGGCCGCCATGACGCGCAGGAGCGACAGCGCCACAAGGCAGCCGATGGTGAGCAGCGCCACCAGATCGTGGTTCCGGGCGGCGGGCAGGTTCAGGATGATTTCGAGGATGTCGAGCATGGCCTCGACCAAGTTTCTGATGTATTCCATGTGCCGTGGTATGCGTTCGCTGGCCATGTTTATGCTCGCAGCCGATTCTGGTAGACCTTCAATCTGCGTACGATGCCCGGTGTCGACAATGCCTACACGGAATTGGCCCTGTCGTTGGTCGGCGACTGGCTCACCCATGTCTCCGAGAAGGCGGCGTGTTTCCGTCTTTGCCGAACCGACGATATCCAGACCGTATGAGTCTGGCTTGGTGACCCCCGATATGCGTGTTTCCGGGTGCAACCATTACGGGTATCATGCCGGGAAACGGCTTGTCATTGGGAATGCATGGGGATATGTTTAATCGGGTACCCCGATATATGTAGGGTGGGTCATAGGAGGATGGCATGAGAGAGAACACACTGAGGAACGCTCCTCTCGACGGGCTGAGCATCACGCTGACCTGGTCCATACCGGAAAACCCGCCCTCACAGGGTCCGGAGGATTTCTTCTCGAATTATCAGCTTCGTTTCAAGGATTCCCAGCCCGATAGTTCGATTATCTGCATCGTCAAGAACGACGGCTGGTCCACAGGCGATTACCCATACAGCTACCAGCTGCAGAACGAACGGGAAGGCATCAGCTTCGACCTGGACGTCGACCGGTTCCGCATCGACATGACAAAGCCGGATAACTATTCCAACTGGGATTCCTTCGCTCCCGTCATCGAATCGGGCATAGACATACTTCTACAGGCATTGAATAAGACCGTGGGTGCCACGTGCTTCGATTCGGTTTCCATCCGGTATGACGACTGGTTCCCGACGGAAATCACAGGAAGGGATTCCTCCCATTTCATCAGGGACGTTCTTGGTTTTTCCATCGCCCTTCCCGACCGGATTGACGAAGGATTCCCTTCCAAAGGTGATGAATCGGTCCAGGCATACGTCAATCGGCATCTCGCCGGCTGCGGATTGGACGCGACCATCAAGGTGGCGGACATGACACGCATCGCCGGACGCCCCGCGGATCCCAGTCGTGCAGGCGTGGCCCTGATGATGCAGATCTCGAATCGCTCGTCCATCGACACGGACCTGCGTTCCGTGATGGATTCCCTGTCGGAGGAACATGACATCGCGCATAGAATGTTCTTCACCCTCATCGAGCCGATAAGGGACACGTTCGGCGTTGGGGAGGACCAATGAAAACAGCCGAACTCTTGGAGACGCTTCGGACGAGGCAGCCCCTGTCCTGGAGACAGGTGAGGGACCGTCTGTCGCTCTCGCTTCCCCGCCAATCGCGACTCGATCTGGCATCAGACGACAGATACCCGCAGGAATCGGACTACGGCGGCGGGTCGGCCATCGTGGATTTCCTGGACATGAAAGATGGCTGGGCCGGCCCCGGCACGTTCGCGCCCTCCCGGATGATCATTCGGAACGCGCGCGCCTTCCTGTCCCGGGTCTCCGCTGTCAGCCGTATCGTGCCATGCGTTTCCCCTTCCCCGAGAGGAACCATCAACATCACCTATTATCTGGATGAGGACAGGGACATATCCGTCGAGGTGGGCGACGACGAGCTGGCTTCGTCCACGAACCTTGACCGTGATGACCTGTTCCTTGTCTGGAACCGGGATGATGCCATCCCACGGCAGCTTCTGGAGGCTTTGGCCCAGGGACGCCCTTTGACCCGTTCCTGGAATTCCCCGTCCCGTGGATGGTCCGTCAGATGACGTCCGCGGAGGATTATCCGGATCATGTGGACGATGCGGAGCAATTACTTCGGGCCGTTCTGACCAGGCATCACATCGAACGTATCCCATTGCCGGACGGTACGTTACGACTCAGAATCTCCCGGGATTTCTTCCTGCCATTCAGATCCGATGAAATCGGACTATCCGCGTTCAGGGAGCTGGCCGGCAAGGATACGATTCGCAGGCATGCGGATTCCATGTTCAGCTATTGCGGATTCGGTCGCACCCAGTGCGCGGATATGCGAGAGATCGATGCGGAGGTTGAAGCCGCCCCCATTCCAAAGGCTCCGGAGCACGCGAACATCGATCTCAGCGGGCTGCTGACCGAAGAGGATATTCGCTTATATCAGGCGGCCTCCGAGGCCACGCCTCATGGAAAGATCCGTCCGGTCAATCCTCATGCATGCCGCAAGGTCTATGCCGTGCTGGATCTGTTGAGGGAACGATTCACCGTGGAATGGGATCCGGAATCCAAAGGTTATCGCAAGGCCATCCGTCGGCCCCGATGATTCCTCACGCCGCCGGCATGGACGGGATCCAGCGTACGCCGCCCTTCTGTGGCTCCTGGTTGCCGTGGCTTGCGTGTACTGGCATTTCGGGAAGGGGAGCGCCAGCCGTCCGGCTTCCCCTCCCGCTCCCCCGATATCGGCGGATCGCCGGCCGTGGCATAGGATGTGTTCATGCGGACCGTTCCCCTCTCCCGGAAGGGGGTGCCGGCGGCTGGTCCGATGACGGGAAAGGAACGAGGTTGAGCGAAGAGGACAAGGTGCCGTCCCCGGACGGCGTGGGCGTGGTGCCCGAGCCCGAAACGGTTCGCAGGCGTCCGAAGTGGCTGGCGCCCGTGGCGGCGGGTTGCGTGCTGGCGCTGCTCGCCGTGGGCGGCGTGGCCGGCTGCCGTATGTGGTCGGCGCGCGAACTGGCCGAGGCGAAGGAGGCTTGCGCCGTGGCGGCGGACGGGGTGCGTGGCGCGGCGAACGACTACAATGCGGTCGTCAACGGGAAGGCCGCCGACGCCTCGGCGGTCACCGTCGACCAGGTGAAGGACGCGAGGACCGTGGACGCGCTGGCCAAGGCGTTGAAGACCACGGCTCCCGAGTATGAGGGGTGCTTGGCCGGTTCCAAGGCCGGTTTGGACGAGGCGACGTCGAAGCTCGACAGGCAGGCCGCCTGGTACAAGACCCATGCCGCATCGCTCGGGAAGGCCGTCAAGGCGGTGGAATCCTCGAGGCTGGACAGGACGGTCGAGGACGCGGAGAAGCTGCTCGCCGATTCGAAGGGCAGGGTCGCCGACGAGAAGACCCGTAGCATGTTGGAGCAGGCCATCAAGGACAGGGACGCGGACGCGATCGGCGAGGCCGTGAACGCGGTGGACGGGTCGGTCAAGGCCAAGGAGAAGGCCGACGCCGACGCGAAGGCCAGAAGGGAGGCCGAGGAGAAGGCCCAGGCCGAACGGGAGGCCCAGGCGGCGGCCGACGCGGCGGCGGCCCAGGCGCAGGCGCAGCAGCAGGCGCAGTCCTATGGCGGCGGCTACTCGTACGGCGGCGGCACCGGCTACACGGGAGGCGGCTACACGGGAGGAGGCTACACGGGAGGAGGCACGTACACGCCGCCCGCGACCGGAGGCGGCAACGGTGGGGGTTCCGCCTCCAGCGGACCAATCAGCGGAGGACACGGCGACCCAGGTGCCTGCGCACGTGAAAACTGCAATGCTCCAATTATTCACTGAGTTTCATCTTCAATAATCATTGAATATTTCCCGTACCGGATATCCGGTACGGGATTTTTCGTTTTCTGGATTTCTTTTCCCTGTGTTTTTCCTGTGATATCGGTGTGGTTTCCCGGGGTGCGCGGGTGGGGGTCGTGGAGTCCGGCCTGTGGGACGGGTTCCGTGAGGGGCGGGAGAGGCCCGTCCTGTTGATCAACACAGGGAGGAGACCCTTATGGGTTTTCGTCATGATAGGGCGTCGGCCGGGCGGAGTCATGAACCGCTCGCGCGTGGCGCGCATGGGGCGGGGCCGGCACGCACGGTGCTTGCCGGCCTGGTGGCCGTGGCCACGCTGGCCACGGGCGGCCTGGTGGCGTCGACCGCGTATGCGGCCGGCGCGGGAGACAACCGTCCGGGCGGCGCGACCGGCGGCCTTCCCGCGGGCATGTTCTGGCAGTACAAGGACGACGCGTCCGGCAGCTTCGGTCCGGCCGCGAACGCGGACGGCTCGCCGCGCATCGCGTCGGTGGAGGCCGCGTACAAGCGTGCCGGCGTGAGTGTGGTGAACGACGGCGTGTACGACGGGCCGGGGGCGATCCGCGATACGTTGCGGGGCGCGCTGTCGAAGTGCGTGGCCGGCTTCCGTCAGCGTCATCCGGGCGAGGGCGACGGCGACTGCCGTGTCGTGGGCGTGGGCTCGGTCGCCGGCCAGCAGGGCGGCAGATGGGTGTACAACGGGTCCGGCGGCTATTCGGCGTCCGAATGGTACTCGTCCTGGGACTCGCAGATCAAACCCGGAACTTTCCAGTATGGGAGCATCGTCTACAAGACTTCTACTCCGTTTGATGATGATCCGTCGAACAGCGTGGACAAGATCGCGTATGACAACATCGCGCGGGCCGGTGCGACGCCGAACCTGATCATCATCGTGCTGGACAAGTACCAGCCGAAGCCGCCGACCTATCATCTGAGCGTGAGCACGCAGGCTGCGGAAATGTCGGGCCAGTCGGGTGACACCAAGGACGCTTCGGACACGATCAGCCTGTCCAGCGACGGGTCGAAGACCGAGAACGTGAACGGCACCGCGACCCTGCACTGGCGTGGCATCGACGGCACCGAGAAGACGGTGGCGAAGCAGTTCACCGCGTCCAACAAGGGCAGCGCCACCGTGAGCGCGTCCTTCAAGGACATGGACGCCTCGTGGGAGTCGTGGCCTGCGGGCAAACGCTGGTGGGACGTGGATATCGCCCGGCAGGGCGGCATGGCCGAGGCGGTCTCCCACAAGGGAGAGAACGACGGCAAGGAGTCCGGCGAGAAGACCACCACCCCGCCCGAGAAATGGCTGACCAACGGGGCCGGCCAGACGGTGCGGGACGGCAACGACTCCATCGCGTCCGGCTCGCTGTACACGGCGCACATCAAGGCGCATTCCAACGCCTCCGGCAAGTTCTGGATCTACGACACGATCGAGACGAAGGACGTGGTGATCGGCGGCACCGAGCAGGACGACGTGAGCAAGGTCACCGTGACCGACGCGAACGGCAACATCGTGCCGGCGGACATTTCCATCGACGATTCCATCGATGGCAAGCGCGTGGTCAAGGCGCACGCCACCGCCCCGCATTCCGGCCTCTACACGCTGAACGTGCCACAGTCGGCCAAGCCCACCGGCGGCGACTACAAGATCAACGACGGTTCCGTGGCGTGCTGGAACGGAGACAACGGCACCGGCAGCCTGGCCGACTGCCAGACCGGCAACAGCGACAGCGTGGGCAAGGTCACGCCGACCCCGGACAAGGTGTGGGTGCTGGACGAGTCCGGCGCTCTCGTGGCCGAGGACAAGGGTTGGACCAACCAGCAGGGCGTCGATCAGAAGACGTTCCTCGTGGGCGACCAGGTGGGCGTGGTCGTCAACGGCAGCATCCCGAGCCACTTGCTCAACCCGTTGGCATCCTATTCCATCACCGATGATCTGACCGGTTCGATCCAGTGGATCGACTGGAAGTCCGGCAAGGTGTTCGTCGATGGCGAGGACGTGACCGACCAGTTCGATATCGTGATCGACCAGAAGGCCAGGACCGCCACCGCCACCGCGAAGTCCTCGTACATGGCGAAGACGATGTTCAAGAACAGCGCGAGCAAGGTCAAGTTCTACCTGACGGGCACCATCAAAAAGGGTGCCACCGAGGGCAGGAAGATCCAGCTGACCAACAAGGCGTACGAGAAGTGGAACAACGAGACGCGGCCG
>OKOP01000458.1_pt1 | contig 9577 bp, 7 predicted proteins | sample 1612641 | NCBI WGS metagenome assembly OKOP01 (sample SAMN04436810, study PRJEB24849) | human gut metagenome | biome: human gut; feature: NICU; material: stool | host: Homo sapiens | place: USA: Saint Louis, MO | collected 2011-08-20
CACCACATAATTTGGAAAGACATCCTTTATAGTTGCAAGGGCAGATCCCTCATAGGGCTCTTCTATAAAATAATAGTTTGCATCAAGCTTTTTGTTTAAAACCTTTATTATTGGAAGAGTCACAAGAATAAAAATTATTGGATATATTATATCTCTTATCTTTGGTAGGTATTCCTTTGAAATGACAAGATAGATTGGATAAAAGGCATTGACCCCATGAATAATCCAAGAAATAATTGCCACATAAGAATATTTATTTACTTGGTCCCAGCCTGGTGTAAAGAGACTTAGGATTGCCGCTGGCATAAAGAGATAATATAGACAAGCCTTTATAAACTTCCTATCCACAAAGGCATCTACTGCCATGAACTGGGCGCCAATTAGGCAGAGGTGGAAGGGCAAGTAAGAAGAATCGTAATGACCACTTATTAAGACTCCAACAAGCCTAATCATTTCCAAGCTAATTGGTGTTAGGGCAAGAAAGATCCTAAAGTTTCTACTTGCTCTCCAGGGTTTGTATAAAATTATTGCAAATATAAAAATAATAGCTAGACAAGCGTAGTGGTAGGTCCCATAAAATTTAAAGCCAACTTCACCATAGTCTAAGTCCCAAAAATTTCTCATAATTAAATTCCTTTTTCTTATTTCTTGAATATTTTAGCATAAAATTTCAAAAAAAGATTGAATTTTTTATCCATTAAAGAAAGAAAGTTGTCTTATGTTTAAGTCTACAAGATTTGAAACTGTTATTCCAATAAGTCTAAGCTTGTCGCCCTCATAGGCTTCTTCGAAAATTTCCATGGACTTGTTAAAGATATCCTCTTCTTCATAGATGGCATTCTCATAAGTCCTCGACCTAGTCTTGACCTTGAAGTTCTCATCCTTCATCTTTAGAGTCAAGGTGTAGCCAGAAATTTCTTTTACAATTAAGTCTTCTGAAACTTCTTTAGAAAAATCTCTAAGGTAAGAAATCAATTCTTCCCTCTTACTTGTAACCTCAAAGGTGGACTCTGTCCCAAGACTCTTCCTCACAGTGTTGGGAGTGACCTCCCTATTGTCAATCCCCCTGATCCTCTTATAGATTTCTTCCCCACTCTTCTTGAACATGGTTACTAAAAAATCATAGGAGAGGGAATATAAGTCCTCAACAGTATTTATACCTATGTTTCTCAGTCTCTTCTCCGTCTTATTTCCAATCCCGTGGACCTTTCTTATATCTAGGGGAAATAAAATCTCTGGTATGTCTGACTTCCTAATAATTTTTACTCCCTTGGGCTTGTTCCAATCGCTGGCAAGTTTCGCCAAAAATTTATTGTAACTCAAGCCGCAGCTGACATTTAAGCCAGTCTTTTCAAAAACTTTTTTTTGCAAATCATATACAATGTCTTCGTCGTAACCCAGTCCACTTATGTCAAGATAGGACTCGTCGATGGAGACTTTTTCAATTTTATCTGTGTAGGTCTTTAAGACTTCAAAGACTTCTCTGGACTTCTCCAGATACCTCTCTCTTCTCATGGGTTTTATTATAAGATGGTCGCAGAGATTCTTTGCCATATACATGGGCATGGCAGAATGAATCCCATACTTTCTTGCAACATAATTAGCCGTAGTTACAACTCCGTGATTGGACCTGCCACCTACGACTAGGGGTTTGCCTATTATAGATTTGTCGTCAAGCTCTTCCACTGATGCGTAGAAGGCGTCTATGTCTACATGTATAATAATTCCCATAAATATCACGGCTTTAGTATATCATAAAACTTTTTATAATGAAGTCTATTTGATATAATTCTATTGAGGTGAGATTTTGAAAAGAAAGCTTGCGCTCTATGATTTTGACAAAACTGTAGTTGATTGCGAATCAATTGTAGAGCTTTATAAGTATGGATTTAAAAATAGAAAAATAAAATTTTCGAGGACCATGGCTGGTCTTGCTTCTGCCTACATAAGGTCTAATCTGGCATCTGACTTTAACATCATGAAGAACCAAATGGTCTCTATTATAAAATATTTTACCGAAGATGAGTTAAAGGACTTTGTAACAGATTACCTCTTCCCCAAATTTTTCTTTGTGGAGTTTGAAAACGAATTTTATTCTCACGACGAGGACACAATAAAAATTCTTTGCTCAGCATCTGCTACTCCCTACCTAAAGTATGTAAAGGACCTCTATCCCTTTGACTACATAATTGGTACTGATCTTGGAATTGACTACAAGCTCACAAGAGGCAACAACAAGAAGGGCGTAAAGGTCAAAAACATTAGAGACCTCTTGGCGCAAGAGGGGATTGAAATTGACTACGAAAACTCCTCTGCCTATTCTGACTCCTATGATGATGACAAGTATATGCTTAGGATGACAAAAAATAGATTTTTAATAAACTCTAAAGTCAAGAAGAAGGGCTACGAAAATTTATCTTGGCACACAGAAGAAACTAAATAAACTTTAAAGACAAGTTAATATGTAAAGCATAAAAATAAACTGGGACGTAATCCCAGTTTTTTTATGTCTCAATTTAATTCTAAAAGATATTCTTCTATTAGACCGGCAATTTCGTCATAGGATTTTTCTCCCATGAACTCGTAAACTTTTTCTCCATCCTTGTAGAAGGAAACTCTAGGAAGTTGAAAGATTTCATGTTCTTCTGCAAAGGACTTGTTCTTGTCAAGGTCCATGTAGAAGCAAGACACGTCTTTGAACTCTTCTTCCAAGAGAACTTCCATAACTTCCATAAGTGGCTCGCAGTGAGAACACCTCTCTGCCCCATAAATTAATATTGCCATCTTGTTCTCTCTAATTGTCTCGTCAAAATGATTTGCCGCAATATATTTAACTACAGACTCATTTCTCTTGATTACCTTTTTGTTTTCCACAAGGTCCCTTACAGACTCTGACTCTTGAGAAAGTGGGTCGATGTCAATTGATAGCCTACTCCTATTTACATTCGTAATCTCAACTGACTTAAAGTCTCCTGCTCCAGGAAGTTTGAAATATGATGCGTCCTCTATCTCTTGAATTTCATTTTCTTCTTCATCAATGTCTAAGTAGTCGTAAGGATACCTATAAACCCTGTAAATCATATTGTTCTTCAAGAGGTTTTCAGTTGTTGTCCTATAAGGGCAGGTCCACTGCCAGACAATTTCTTTCGATGGGGTAACTTCAATTACAAGTCCCTCTGTGGCAAGAGTTATCAAGGTGTTTCCATTAGGCAGCCTTTGAAGGTTGCCCCCATAAGGAGAATAAAACTTGTAGCCATTCATAGGAATGGAAAATCCAAAGTCCCTTGGGTCCACAGACCAATTCACTGCAAGGGTAACTGGATTTATCTCAAGAATTCTAGAATAATTTCTCACAAAAGGCAGTAAGCCTGACGGAGATGTAAGAGTTGGCGAACCGTAGCCACATCTTCCCCCGTTGTCAAAAATTAAGAGGTTGCCTTCTCCTGGCAGACCCTTTGGTACAATACTTGCAAAGGCAGATCCAACAACTGGGTTCACCTTAGTGAAATCAGAGAAGTTTGGTCCCAACTTGTAGCAAATTCTTGACCTCTTCTTGTCAATTATCCCAATAATATTTGCAGCCCTTGCTGTAAATAAAATGTTGTCTGGATGAAAGCGTGGGTCTCCCTGGTCGTACCACTTGTTTTCTCCAATTGTTGAAATTGAAGTTATATCAAGATAGTTGCCCAAAGGTCTCTCTGTAATCCTCAAGTTTGGATTTCTATAAATTACGTTTTTTGCTTCTTCAGAAAAGCCCAACTGTTCAAAGTGTTCGCTAAAGGAAAACTTCCAAATTATATTTCCATCTTCATCAACTTCCAAGATAACATCATCGAGCAGGGTCTTGTCAGAAATCCTAGTATCAACAATGGCATCGTGAACAAGAAGGAGGGTCTTCCCATCTTCCACAATTTTTTGTTCTGGATAATAATAGCCAACAGAGTTGCCCTCCCTTTGAAAGTCGGAATGGGCCCTTGCCATCCACTTAGGCCTGTAGCCCCTGTCCTCTGTAAACTTAAACTTGTTAAAGTCAAAGACAACTTTGCCATCCTTATTGAATTCCAATAGGTCAATCCCATCACTAACACCAAAGTCCGAGGACCTAAAGGAAGAAATACTCATGATATTTTTATTTGGAAGCATCTTCGCCGGCATGGGGTTAACAGAATATCTCTTTAATTCTGTTCCATCCATTTTTGTTATAAGGGCCCCGTCCTTGGCAGTTGAAATTAAATTTATGCCATTGTAGGCCTTCTCTCTCTTGTAAACTACTGTCCCCCTTGGATAGACTCTCATAAGATACCCCTCTTCCTAATATATCTTTCTGCATAAACTGTTGCCACTGCACCATCATTGGCTGCGGTTACAATTTGTCTAAGGGCCTTGTCCCTAATATCTCCTGCTGCAAAAATTCCTTCCACAGAAGTTCTCATAGCTTCGTCAGTTTTTATAAATCCAAAGTCATCTACTTCTACAAGATTTTTGACGAAGTTGGAGTTGGGACTCATGCCTGCAAAGATAAAAATTCCATCAGAAGTCACCCTAGTCTTGGTATTGTCAGACAGGTCTAGGATGTCAAGGCTGTTGACTCTTTCATTTCCATTGATGCCCTCAAGTTTTGAATTCCAAGTGTAGGAAATTTTTGGATTTTTCATTATTTTTTCCACTTCCAACTTGTTGCCATCAAACTTACCCTCTTCGTGGATGATTATCATGTTAATAGAGTTAGCAAAGTTGGAAAGATAGTCAGCCTCTTCAAGAGCCAAGTCACCAGAACCTAAAATATGTATGTCCTTGTCCTTAAAATAATCTGCATCGCAAGTGGAACAATAGGAAACTCCACGTCCTGCAAATTCAGTTTCACCAGGCACATTTAGCATCTTGGCATAGGTTCCCGTTGCAACAATCACAGCCTTGGCAGTATATTCTCTCCTTCTTAAAGTCCTCAAGACAAAACCATCTTCAGTTTTCTCAATTTCCTTCACAGTTCCAAAGGCAAATTCATTTGTAGGAAAGCTCTCTGCCTGCTTCCTAAATTCGTTAATAAGATCTCTTCCAGAGATTTCCTTAAAGCCAGGATAATTTATAATCTTGGGAGTGTCGTTGACCCTGCCACCATAGGAAAATTTTTCAATGACAAGAGTTTTTAAAAGAGCCCTGCCTGCATATATTGCTGAGCTAAGACCAGCTGCTCCTCCGCCAATAATTATTAAATCGTAAGTATTCATACTATCACCTCAAATTGAGTCCACTGGATTCTTGGGAGCCTTCTTAATAATTTTAAAACTCCCATCTTCGTAGTCTGCTATATTAAACTCACCATTTCGTCTCACCCTGTTGGACCAAAAGTCTTCAATAGGTATCCCTTCAATGAGAGAATAAATGGCAACTATTGTAACACCGTGAGTCACAAGAAGAATATTTTCATCTTCATTTGGATAAATTGCTTCCTCAAAAAATTTCTCCACCCTCTTTCTAAGGTCATGGATACTTTCTCCATCAGGTCTTTCATAATTTTTTGGATCTTCAAAATATTTTTTGTATAGGACCTCATCATCTACTTTGACGTCCTTGATATTTTTTCCTGACCAAGACCCAACATCTATTTCTCGAAGAAGGGGCGTCTTAATAATCTCCCTGTCAGGGCAAATTAACCTTGCAGTATCGTAGGCACGACCAAGATCAGATGAATAGACCTTGTCGAAGTTAAGGTCCTTAGACATCTCTCTAAGTCTTTTGCCCATCTCAATGCCCTCAGAAGTTAATGCAGAGTCCAATTGTCCCTGGATTATCCCAAGCTTGTTCCACTCAGTCTCCCCATGTCTAGTAAAATAAATTCTCATCTTTCCCCCACAGTCCATAAAAACATTTTCTCACTTATTAATAGTATAAAGGATAAAAATCAAGTATTAAAGGCAAAAAAATTACTTAGGTAAAATTTACCTAAGTATCATCATAAAATTTATTTTTCTTCCATGTCTATCGAAAGATTTTTTGCTTCTTCTGTTATCTCTCTTGGATAATTTAGGCTATCCAAGATTGCAATGGCGTTACGACTTCTTGCTGGTCCATCTTTTAAAAGATAGTCAAACTTTATGTCACCATCTTCTATCTTTTCTTCAAAGTGTTTGTTAACGAATGAATCTTTTAAAAGAATTGTAAGTTCAATGTCGTGGGTTGCTGCTATGACGTGATTATTCTTTGCCAAGTACTTTAAGGTTGCTGTTGCCGATGCAATCCTGTCAATGGTGTTAGTTCCCCTAAAGATTTCGTCTAGCAAAATTATTTTTTCGCTCTCATCTTCTATCATGTCGCCAATTGCCTTGGACTCTGCCATGAAGTAAGAAAGATTTTTCATTATTGAGTCGCTGATGTCTATGGCTGAAGTGATTTTCATTGGTTTGATTTCAAATTCTTCCCCAAAGAAGATTCCAAAGCTAAGGGCAAATACCACGTTTATACCAAGGGTCCTAAGATAGGTTGACTTGCCTGATGCATTGGACCCTGTCAAGATAATGGACTTGTCCAAGTCTAAGTCATTGGGAACTGGGTTTCTTATCAAAGGATTGTAGAGATCTCTTCCAATAATTTTATTTCCAAAAACTGCTTCTCCAGTCTCGTAGGCCTTTGATAGAGAAATAATTCCTATCTCGCAGTCGATTTTTCCCAAGAGGTAATAAAGTCTAAAGATTTCGTCCTTGTAGACTTTAAAATATTTTTGAGTTTTTGAAAAGCTCCTTGCCTCTGACAAAAACAAAATATTCTTGTAAGTTTCTGCGAAGTCCATCTCCATATTGCCTGTCAAAAATCCAAAGGACCTCAAGCTCCTCTTTAAGGGACCAAGCTCTGTTAAAATATTTTCTATTTCCTCAATTTCATCTTTGAAAATTTGGCTTTTATTTTTAATCAAGCCTTCTGATACATTGAGAAGACCTTTGAGCCTAACTAGGGCCTCTAATTTTCCAAAAGTCATCTCGTTAAATTTTTTGTAGATGAAGGTATTTGCTGCCAAGAGGCCAAAAATAAATAAAATTGCCTGAGCTCTTAAACTTATAAATAAAATCAAGATGTAAAGTGCTGTAAAAGAAAACATCCTTGCAGCAAGAGCAAGCTCTCTTTGAATTTTAATTTCTTCTTCAACTAGTTCAAGGACATCTTCCTTAAAGTAACCAAGCTTTCCAAATTGAAATTGCAAGTCCTCAAGGTCATCTTCCCTATCTTCATAAATTTTTCTCTTCTCTTGGAGGCTTGTAAGTTCATCCTTATCTAAAATCAAATCCCTAAGTCTGTAGTAAAAATATTCTAAGCCCATCTTTGACATAGAGTGGTTCATCTTCTCTAAAATTTCATCAAGGTTTAGGTCATTGGCTGTGATGTCGCTGACATTTCCTCCAAGCCTATTATGTAGTCCATTGATTTTTCCCTTGAACTTCTTAGAATGAACTTTTCCAAAATTCTTTATTATCTCTTGTCTTAAAATTTTTTCATTTCTCTGCTTCACGTAGAAGTTATAGAGGAAGATAAGTCCAATTAAGACAAAAAATAAAATCACAAGTGAATAGTAGTCCTTCATACAGCCTCCTTTTGGTCTAAAAAAATTTACTTTATAAGCTTTTATGTTTTACTTAAATAAACTTTATCCTTAATTATTTTTCCTGTCAACAAAATCTACTTTTTGCAAGAAAAAAGACTGCTCACCTAAGCAAGCAGCCCTTAAAATTTAAATTTTATTTATTCTTATTTTCCGAAAAGTTCATCAAAGTTTCTTAGGATTACATTTCCGATATCGTCTTGAGCATCAATTGTTGATCCACCAATGTGTGGAGTTACATAAAGTCTGTCAAGTTCGAATAATTTGTTTTCAACTGGAACATCTTGAGTGTCAAGTCCGCCAGAGCCAAGTTCGTTAGAAAGTGTATCTAAGTTTGCTCCGCCTAGTTTGCCATTCTTGATGTAGTCGTATAGGTCATCTTCGTTAACAATTCCACCACGTGCAGCGTTGATAATGCAAGCACCGTCTTTCATCTTTTCGAATTCTTTTGCTCCAAAAAGATCCTTAGTGTCTGGAGTTAGTGGCATGTGAAGAGTGATAATGTCAGAGTTTTTAACGATTTCGTCGAAATCAACAAGTTTAACATAATCAACTTTAATGTCTTCTGGTTTTAGGAATGGGTCATAAGCAAGAACATCCATATGGAATACATTAGCGATTTCAGCAACTCTTCTTCCGATTGCACCAAAACCACAAATTCCTAGAGTCTTGTTTCTAAGTTCTCTACCAATCCATCTATATTTGTTCCAGATTCCACCCTTAACTTCGTTTTGAGCTTGTACAGAGTTTCTGTATAGGTCAAGAGCCTTAGCAAAAACAAGTTCAGCAACTGCGTTTGCGTTTTGTCCTGGAGAGTTTTTAACTGGAATATTTTTTTCCTTAGCATATTCAAGGTCAATGTGGTTAGTTCCTGTTGAACCAACAAAAATTGCCTTTAAGTTTTTAGCAGCATCAAGAACTTCCTTGTTGATGAATGGGTCAACTCTCATGAATAAGAAATCATAAGGTTCAATAATTTCTGCTAATTTTTCTGAAGTTGGAAGCATAACCTTATCAAGTTCAATACCTCTTTCTTCAAGTCCCTTGTCAATTACGTCTGACATGTAATCTACCATTAACGCTTTCATTTACATCCTCCTTAAAATTTTATGTACTTCGTTACATTTCTATTTTAGATGAAATCATTATCTTTTTCAAGGTCATTTATAAGCTTAGCCCAATTAGCACTTTTCTTTCAAAAAGCCCTTGGAAAACCCTTGGATATTTACTTAAAGTTAAAAGATTTTGAGATCACTTTCTTCTATATTATATGACAATTCTTTATGGTCTTTTTAAATTGCTTACACAAATAAAAATAAAAAAAAAAGAGGCAAGCCTGCCTCCTTAAATATTAAAATAAAATCTCAAGAGTCCAAGTATAAAAAGATGGACTGGATAAAATAAATAATTAAAAATTTTATTCTGTTTTCCCTTCTCTCCGTTATATAAAATCGTAAGGCCAAATCCTAAGATGGACCAAACTTCTTTCACTATTGTAAGGTAGGCACAGATTGCTCCAGCCACTGGTCTCTCATAAAACATATAGAAGACAAAGGCTGTCATGATTGCATGGAAGTCGTAGTCGCCTGATACAAAGTTGGACACAAAAAACATAATAATTAAAAGCGGAATAGAAATAAGAATCCAAAACTTTCCAAGTTTATCCTCGTATCTTTTTCTAAACTCATCTAGTATCCAAATGCTAATTAGGGATAGGGCGAGAGAAAATAAGACGTTGTTAAGTCTAAACTCTAATATGACTTTCGACGAAAACATGTCATAGGGAATTTCTGATATCACTGCAAAGAATAATAAGTGCAGAAGATATTTCTTTTTGTCATGTGTCCTAAAAAATCCTTCTACTATAAAGAAGGAGAAAAGCGGAAAGGCAATTCGTCCTATTACATCAAAGATAGAACTTATAAATTGCAAAGCTCCTCCACCTTCTAAGTTGGGCCAGATTAGTGCCTTGTTTATGTGATCAAT
>OKOP01000460.1_pt1 | contig 9572 bp, 7 predicted proteins | sample 1612641 | NCBI WGS metagenome assembly OKOP01 (sample SAMN04436810, study PRJEB24849) | human gut metagenome | biome: human gut; feature: NICU; material: stool | host: Homo sapiens | place: USA: Saint Louis, MO | collected 2011-08-20
CACTGCACACTTCGAGGATCGCCTGGATCGTCTCGGCGTTATGAATGTTAAAGGCAGGCACCGCGTAGCCATTGGCCTGGGCGTCCTGTAACAGATATTTGGTGGAGATAATGCTCATAATGCGATCCTCTTATGCCTGCCACGGATGAATGATTACGCCTTGCACCACGCGGTTAACGGTGCCACTGGCTGATGGGGTATCCGGCGTATTACCCATGTGCAGCGACTGCATCAGTGCAAATGTCTGGGCGTACATCAGGAAGCAAAATGCCTGCTCAACGTCGATAAAGTGACGGGACGGCGGCAGGATGATATGTGGACCGGCGGCAATAACGTCGTTGCTTTCCGCGGCGATGGCGATTACGCGCATTGCCTGGTTATCGCGGCGGAGTTCTGCCAGCAGATCAAGATCATACTGACGGGTGTAAGGGTGGCTGGAGACAAACACCACCACCAGCGTTTCGTTATCGACCAGCGATTTCGGGCCATGACGGAATCCGGTCGGGGAATCATAGAAGGCCGCCAGTTTACCCGCTGTCAGTTCCAGCACTTTCAGCGCCGACTCGCGTGCTGCGCCCTGTAAGCCACCGCTGCCGAGATAAACGATCCGTTTCCACGGTGCGTAACCAAACACACCTTCGCTGAAATCGCCCAGTGAGGTCAGGATCGCCTGGCAACGATCCGCCACATCGCGGAAGGTTTGGCTGTTGATCGTCTCAGGTGCGAAAACCGCGAGGCAGCTGGCCATCATGGTGGTAATGCTGCTGGTCATCGCGAAGCCGCGATCGTGCGTTTCTGCGGGCATCAGCAGGGCAAACGCGTTGTCGCTGTTGATCGCGTTTTGGTAAAGAGCGCCCGCTTCGTTGCAGGTGATCGGCAGGTGATAGCATTCTGGTACAAATTGATTTGCCAGTTCCACGGCGGCGACGCTTTCCGGGCTGTTGCCGGATCGACCGAAGGAGATCAACAGCAGCGGATGAGCTGGATTCAGGTAGTCCATCGGATTAGTGACCAGATCGGTGGTCGGTACGGCGCTGAAGTTTTTACCGGTATGGCTGGCGAGCCACGGCGCGATGATGTCACCGATAAATGCCGAGGTTCCGGCTCCGGTCAGGATGATCCGCAGATTCTCTTTGCGCAGTAACGGTTCAAGGAAGTTATTGAGCGCGGAACGTAGCGCGTCGATGTTGGTGAGTGAACGGATCCATGCGCGAGGCTGATGGCGGATCTCTTCTTCAGTCCATGTACCGGTTGCGGCAGCAGCAGGGGTGTAATTTTCTGGCATAACTCAATCCTTAGTCTGATGAACTTGACGTCGGCGTTGTCGCTTTCGCTTGCCTTTCGTTTCATTTCACTTGGTGATTTCTTTCGTTGGTTAAAATTTATAGAAAAGAAACTGAAAGTTCAATGAAGAAAAAGGAAATAAAACGAAATCTGTGATCGTTGAAAGAAAAGGCAAGGGAAGTAAAAGGGATTGCTGGATGCGGCGTAAATACTTTATCCGGCCTTACGGTCACCAACCGTAGGTCGGATAAGACGCATTAGCGTCGCATCCGACACCGCTGCACAGATCAAAACGAAAGAAAAAGAAGGCCTTACGGGGGAAGTGAAGGCCTAATAAAGGAGCAAACCATCAAAACGAAGCTAATTGACCCTGAATCCAGATTTGTTGCACATGCAGCCCGCTATCCAGCGCAACGACGCTGGCGCGTTTGCCCGGTTTAAGCGATCCCAGAACACCATCAACACCCAGCATTCGCGCCGGATGCAGCGACGCCATATGGATGGCTTCCGCAGGCGTTACGCCCGTCAACTCGACCATGTTGCGCACTGCCGCATCGACAGACAGCGTACTGCCCGCCAGCCCACCGGACGCGGTACGGACAACGCCACCGCGCATCTGCACTTCTTCACCACATAACGTATAGTGACCATCCGGCATCCCGGCTGCCTGCATCGCGTCGGTGATCAGTACGATCCTCTCTTTCGCACAGCAACAACAGAGCGACATTGCCGCCGGATGTACATGATGACCATCGGCTATCAGTTCCAGCCAGGCGCGCTTGTCTGTTAATCCCGCGCCAACCATTCCCGGTTCGCGGTGATGTAAACCTGTCATCCCGTTATAGCAATGCACCAGGCCGTCGGCACCAGCATCAAACGCGGCACGGGTTTGTTGCCAGGTCGCCGCGCTATGCCCCAGCATCACCCGTACGTTTTGCTGTTTAAGATGGCGGATGGCCTGCAATGCCCCTTCTTTTTCCGGTGCCAGCGCCACCACGCGCAAGGTATGCTGAGAAACGGCAATCAATTGATCCAGCTCGGCAATTTCCAGCTCGCGGAACAGCTCCGGTGGATGCGCGCCTTTATTCTGCGGCGTGAAGTACGGTCCTTCGAGATAACTCCCCAGCACTTGCGCACCAGGTCCGCCGCGTTGGCAACGTTGAGCAATACGTTCCAGCGCCGCATGAATGGTATTAAGCGGCGCGGTTACGGTGGTCGGTAACCAACTGCCGACACCTTCGCGTGCTTTGTGCATTGCCAGCTTGTCGAGCACATCCGGCGCGTCATCCATTACATCAACGCCCGCACCACCGTGTACATGGGTGTCGATGTAAGCGGGACAGAGCAGTTCCGCATCGCGTTCAGTCACGCCCACTGGAATCGGTTCGATTGCTGCGATTACACCGTCAGCAATACGCAACTGATGGTCATCGAGCCATCCCTCTTCAGTCAGCAGCCTTCTGGCGCGCAGAACGTGTGTCATATTCCTTCCTCGACCGGACATTCTTCATGGCAGCGGCCTAACTCGTCCACCAGACTGGTCAGCCCACGGTGTCCACACTCCAGCGCCTGCACACGGAACTCTTCACCGCTTAACCCTTCGCGCTCCAGCACCATTTCCAGTAGCAGTTGCAAATTGGTGCCGGTGATCACTTCACAGCCCGGTTTTTGCATCGCCAGCGTTGAAGCTACGCGAAACGGCGTGCCGCCCAGCAAATCCGTCAGAAAAACAATGCCGTCTTCACAATCCAGTTGGGCGATGGCCTCTTCAAGCTGCGATGTAAGCAGCGCGGTGCTTGAGGTTTCCGGAAAATCGATGGCGATAAACTGCGATTGCTCACCGAGAATTTGCTTCATTGCTTTTTCCATGCCGCTGGCAAATCCGCCATGCCCTGTCAAAATAATACTTAACATCTAATACCTCATTGTATTTAAAGGAAATGGCAGAATTTACCGACGATGCCGAGAACCACGGTAATCGCAATCAGGCGCAGCGGACTCCAGCCGCGGCGTACCAGCCAGAACATGGTCAAGGTGTAGACCAGCGGTAAGAAGGCAGGCATCAGTTTGTCAATAACATCAGTCTGTAACTTAACCACTGCGTCGCCCGCTGTGATTTCCAGCGTGGTGCTTAAACGAACATAGGTTGCCACCAGCGCGCCGATTACCGTCATCCCAACGATAGATGCCGCATGGCCGACTTTTTTGGTATTTGCTTTAATGAGTGGAATCGCCGCCACGCCCATGCGGTAAGCATAATGCGCCAGACCAAAACGCAGCCCCAGGTGCACCACGTTGAACAGCACAATAAAGACGACAGCGCCAAGAATAGAGCCTTGTAGCGCGAGGCTTGCACCTATCCCGCCACAAATCGGCAGTAGCGTTAGCCAGAACATCGCATCGCCAATCCCGCCGAGCGGCGCACCGACGGCAATTTTGGTGCTCTGAATACTGTTAACGTCCTGCTTAGAACGCTCCATCGCAAGGATAATGCCGATAACAAACGTCACCAGAAACGGATGGGTATTGAAGAAACCCATATGCCCCTTCATGGCGCGCGCCAGGTCGCGTTTATTAGTGTGGATCTTTTTCAGTGCTGGCAGCAGGCCGTACAGCCAGCCGGAAGCCTGCATACGTTCGTAGTTGAAAGAAGCCTGTAACAGCATGGAACGCCAGGCGACGCGGTTGATATCTTTTTTCGTCAGCTCTGCGCCAATGCTCTGATCTTCATACACGTTTTCATTGACGCCAGTCAGCAGTGTTTCTTCGTTTTCACTGACGTTCGGCAGGGTGGTTTGATTAGATGCCATCTTCAAATTCCTCTTTCTGTGCCGCAGGTTGAGTCGGTTCAGGAGATTTACGCAGCAGGTCGATCAGCGCCATCGCCAGCGCGGCGGCAGCAATAGCCAGCACCGGTAACTTGAGCCAGGCTGCGGCAACAAAGCCCAGGATGAAGTAGGGGATGTAGACGTTTTTCATCATGATTTTCAGCAGCACGGCAAAACCGATTGCTGGCATGATGCCGCCCGCGACGCCGAGGCCGTCGATTAATCGTTGCGGCAGGACATCAATGATGGTTTTTGCATGTTCCGCGCCGAAGTAGATAGGCAGGAAAGCGCAGAGAAAATAGAACGTGCCGAGTGCCAGCAGTGCCAGATAGTTCACGCGTTCAATGCCGCGAGTATCGGCGTTCTCCGCCATCCGGTCGCATCGGGACATCACGCCGGACATCACCGAGAACAGGAAGGTAATCCCCATCTGTACTGCGACAGCGAAAGGTACGGCGACACCGACCGCGACATCGGGTTTCACGCCAGTAGTAATGGCAAACGCCGTGCCGACGATAGTACCGATAATCACGTTAGGCGGCTGTGCGCCCGCCAGAGGGGCCAGCCCCATCCACACCAGTTCCAGCGTACCGCCGGTTAAAATACCGGTATGCAGATCGCCAAGTACCAGCCCGACCAACGGGCCGAGAACCACCGGGCGGTGCATATGGGTTAAGCCGTTAAACATATCCAGGCCAGCGATAAAGGCGATAATGCCCAACGCGAATGCCTGCAACAGACTGATTTCCATGATGAATCCCTCAAAGTAATTTAAAGAGGTCCACTGCAGGCTCTGTCGGGACGCCCTGAACGAAGCATTCCACCCCAGCGGCTTTCAGGTCGTTAAATGCTGCGATATCACCCGCATCCACAGAAACCGTTTTGGCGATTTGTTGCTTGCCATTGGCGTAGTGCATATTGCCAACGTTAATGCGATTCACCGGAACGCCACCTTTCACCAGCGTCAGGAAATCGGCCGGTGTTTTACAAACCAGCAGGATTTTCTGTCGATCGGCGGCGCGATGAATGTTATCGATGACTTTTTGCAACGTCCAGAAACGTACGGCGATCCCTTCTGCCAGTACCATTTCCATCAGGTTTTGTTGTACCAGATCTTCGGCAACCTCGTCGTTGGCTACCAGCACCAGATTTGCCCCCGCAAATCCGACCCACTGAACGCCGACCTGACCGTGAATCAAGCGTTCATCAATCCGACTTAAAACAATATTTGGCATAGCGTGTTCCTCTTTGTTTTGCTTATTGGCCTTCACAGGCTGTGTGGTACTGCGCCAGGATGTCCTGAATATGGTTGATAATGAGTTCCCGTGGCGTTGGCTGCAGCTCGCCGGAGCGAACTTTCACGTACTGCAGCGGCAGATACTGACTGATCAGCGGCAGCGGAATTGGTGAATCCGCCAGATTACGAACCAGATGAGCGAAAGCGTCATCAATCTGGCTGTCCGGCCAGTAATAGCGCACGCGATCCGAGTAGCTATAACCACGCGCCAGACGACGCGCGTTGCCGTCACCGTGGTAGTGGCTTTGCCAGTATTCCGGGCGGTCGAGCATCACGTTTTCCAGCACCTGACGCAGACCAGAACAGGCTTTTGCTGGCACCAGTTCTTCTTCAATCGCCGCCAGAGAGAACAGAGCTTCACGCAGGGCGAAGGTCAGCGCCGGGCCAACTTTCAGAATGGCAAAGTGGTCAATCACCAGCTGGCGCAGCGATTGCGGCGTTTGATAATCGGTAGAGTGCGCTTCGAAAATCAGCGTTTCGTAGTTTTCGACCATCTGGCTTAAGGCAGCGGCTTTGGCTGGCTGATAATCAATAACGTTGGTGTGATCGAATTCGACGCCGGGTTGAACCACCAGGGCAATGATGCGTGGCCAGATGGCATTCAGACCCTGCTTTTCAAAGGCGTGACGATGGGCTTCCAGCGTGGCGCGGGCGGCATCCGGCGTGGTGACCGCCAGCTCGCTTAAGGTTTCATGCGCGCCGCCAGGTACCGGCACTTCGGTACCAATGACATACTCCAGATCGGCTTCGCCAAAGTGTTCACGACAGGTTTCTTCCGCCACTTTCGCCAGACGGGCGGCGCGTTCAGCCACGATGTCATCAGTTAAGGGAATCGGATCGTCCTGACAGGACATGCTGCAATCAAGGTGAATTTTTTTGAATCCTGCCGCCACGTAGCTTTTAATCAAATCATCGGCATTGGCCATTGCCTGAGCGGCAGGCAGGTTTTGCCAGCGGTTTGGCCCCAGATGGTCACCACCCAGAATCAGCGCATCCTGCGGGAAATTCAACGAGTCGGCGAGCTGACAAACAAAGCCGCGAAAATCGGCGGGCGTCATTCCGGTATAACCGCCGAACTGGTCCACCTGATTGGAGGTTGCTTCAATCAGTAACGGCGTTTGGTTTGCACTGGCGTAGCGGATTGCAGCTTCCAGCACCAGCGGATGTGCGGAACAAACGGCATAAATCCCATTTGTTTTGCCCGCTTTGTGCTGTCTCACCATTTCTGTCAGATGTTTCACTTTCCTCTCCAGTTCAGATTACTGCGACATTAATCTTTCGTTTTGTTTCAGTTGATACTGCGTCATGGTGAGATAAAAATAAAACGAAAGATAATAGTTTTCTGATCTGATTCACAAAAGAAACATAATGAAAGCCACTGAAACGAGAGTAGCTTGCGCCAATGGGTAAGGTGGGCTTGCATTTGCTTAATAGAAAGGCGTTAATAGGCAAAACGAAATGAAACGAAAGTTTTACGAAAGGACTTACTATGAGTAATACCGACGCTTCAGGTGAGAAGCGAGTGACAGGCACCAGTGAGCGACGAGAGCAGATCATTCAACGCCTGCGCCAGCAAGGAAGTGTGCAAGTTAATGATCTATCGGCGTTGTATGGTGTATCTACTGTGACGATCCGCAACGATCTGGCGTTTCTGGAAAAGCAGGGGATCGCTGTGCGTGCCTATGGTGGCGCGTTGATCTGCGATAGCACAACGCCGTCAGTCGAGCCATCAGTGGAAGATAAAAGCGCGCTGAACACCGCGATGAAACGCAGCGTTGCGAAAGCTGCCGTTGAGTTGATTCAGCCTGGTCATCGGGTGATCCTCGACTCCGGGACCACCACTTTTGAGATTGCTCGTCTGATGCGCAAGCACACCGACGTAATTGCGATGACCAACGGTATGAACGTGGCTAATGCGTTGCTGGAAGCGGAAGGCGTTGAGCTGCTGATGACCGGGGGGCATTTGCGCCGTCAGTCGCAATCTTTTTACGGTGATCAGGCTGAGCAATCGCTGCAAAATTACCACTTCGATATGCTGTTTCTTGGTGTAGATGCGATCGATCTGGAGCGCGGCGTCAGCACGCATAATGAAGATGAAGCCCGTTTAAACCGTCGGATGTGCGAAGTTGCGGAACGGATCATCGTGGTCACCGATTCCAGTAAGTTCAATCGTTCTAGTTTACATAAGATCATTGATACTCAACGTATCGACATGATCATTGTTGATGAAGGCATTCCTTCGGATAGTCTGGAAGGACTGAGAAAGGCTGGGGTTGAAGTGATTCTGGTCGGGGATCACGCGTCTTCGCTGTGACTCAATATGCCCGATAAACGTGTGCTATCGGGCATAATACGAATTGAATTATCAGGTCACCGGTGCCGGGTTAAACACCGCCAGCTGGTTATGCAGTCCCCATTGATCCGAGAAAGTTTTCTTCTTCCCGCTGGCGACGTCGAGAATAAAGTGGAACAACTTCCAGCCCACTTCTTCAATGGTTTCTTCGCCGGTAGCGATAGTGCCCGCGTTAATATCCATTAAATCAAACCAGCGGTTCGCCAGCTCGGTGCGGGTCGCCATTTTAATGACGGGTACCGCCATCAGGCCGTACGGCGTACCACGACCGGTCGTAAACACTTGCACGGTGATACCCGAAGCCACCTGTTGCGTGCCACAGACAAAATCGCTGGCTGGCGTCGCGGCGTAAATTAATCCGCGTTTAGTCGGGCGTTGGCCGGGCGACAGCACTTCAACAATTGCACTTTTACCCGATTTAGCAATGGAGCCGAGTGCCTTCTCCACCACATTTGCCAGACCGCCTTTCTTGTTCCCCGGCGAAGGGTTGGCGCTGCGATCGGTTTTTCCCATATTGAGATAGTTATCGTACCACTCCATCTCCTCCAGCAGCCGTTTGCCGACCTCTTCGTTCACTGCGCGTGGTGTCAGCAGATGTATCGCGTCACGCACTTCTGTGACTTCTGAAAACATCACCGTTGCGCCGCAGCGCACCAATAGATCAGACGCATACCCAACCGCCGGGTTTGCCGTTACGCCAGAAAACGCATCGCTGCCACCGCACTGCATGCCGACAACCAGTTCTGAAGCCGGACAGGTTTCTCGCTGACGTTGATTCAGTTTTTGTAGATGGCATTCGGCGACCTGCAAAATATCCTCGACCATGGACTGAAAACCGACATGCTTTTCATCCTGCAAACTGACAATGCTGGCGCTTTCTACTGGAATAGCTTGCACATCATCCGTTCCAGTCAGTAGGCGTTCAGGCCGCAACTTTTCACAACCCAGACCAATCACCATTACTTCGCCGCCAAAGTTAGGGTTCAGCGAAATATTGTGAATGGTACGAATAGGTACAACTGCCGCGGGTGCGTTAATCGCCACGCCACAACCGTACAAATGATTCAGCCCCACCACGCCATCGACGTTCGGGTATTTCGGTAGCAGATCGCGTTCAATGATTTTTACTACGTAGTCCACCACGCCTGCCACACAGTGGACGCTGGTGGTGATGCCGAGCAGGTTTTTGGTGCCCACGCTGCCATCGGCATTGCGATAGCCCTCAAAGGTGTATCCTTCCAGCGGCGGTAAGGGTTCCGGGACTTTGGTTGCCAGTGGCAGTGTATGTAACGGCGGCGCTTCCGGTAGTACAACCATTGATTCGTCGATCCAGCTTCCGCGTGGGATTGCGCGCACGGCGTAACCAATCACCTCGCCATAACGAATAATTTCACCATTAGCCGGAATGTCCAGCAATGCGACTTTATGCCCCTGGGGAATATGTTCAATTAATTCCAGCCCATCCGGAAAACGCGTTCCTGCTTTCAGGCCATTATCATTAACAATAATTGCCACATTATCTGTGTCGTGAACTTTTATATAAAACGCAGTTGGCGTTTCTTGTCTGATTTCGATGTTGGCCATTGTGCAATATTCTCCAGCCAGGGACTATTAAAATGAGGACCTGGTCTCATTTAAAAATAAATAACTTCATTGGGTGAAATAAGAATGTCAGGAGTTTAAATGCAGAAATGTGATCAATGTCAATCATTTCAGGGATTGCAGTACCTCCCGGCAAGGTAAAGCGCAAATCTGTGCTTTAGCGCGCAACCTTATGTGCATATGCTCAAAATAATATTTAAATAGTATT
>OKOP01000464.1_pt1 | contig 9505 bp, 7 predicted proteins | sample 1612641 | NCBI WGS metagenome assembly OKOP01 (sample SAMN04436810, study PRJEB24849) | human gut metagenome | biome: human gut; feature: NICU; material: stool | host: Homo sapiens | place: USA: Saint Louis, MO | collected 2011-08-20
GGCCAGTAAGCGGGTGCCCGGAATTGCTTTTCGGGTGCAGGCGATATTGCCATCAGGGTAACGTTCACGAAGTAACGCCAGCATTTGAGCGAGATAATCAGAAACACCGCAACTCCACTCCAGCACATTCTGGACTGCCTTCCATCCCTGATGAAGTGCTGCGGCATTACCTTGCGCACGGATTAGCCGCTGACCCGCGTTCGCTTGTGAACCGTCGCTGACCGCGTCATCAATAGTTAATCCCAGCGTAGTTAACATCTTACACGCGACAGAAATTCCGCTGACGCAGCCGCCCTGACGGAGAAAAAACTCTATATAGCCATGCTGGTGTCCAATATTTAATGCTCGCGTGGTCAGGTCACCGCCCTGGATATCTTCCAGAAGTAACGCATCGATTTGTGCCTGAGAAAGGAAAATCATCGCAGTGTCTCCTGCGGTACGCTATCCCACCAGATGAGCGCCCAGTCGCGGCTGGCAGGGGCGAGGGCACGAGCATCTTGTTGTTGATACCAGCGATATAACCGCTCACGCTCATCGTCGTTAAGCGCGCCCAGACTCCAGCTGACGTTCTGCTCAAAACGTTCCCAGGTGCTGTTATCCTGTTGGCAATTTTGTCCACGGATAAAATCAACGTGAGCATAAATTCCCATCTGATACAGGACGTTGAGTGCAAAGATATAGTTGGGTAATTCGATCACTTCCCGACCAGCCGCCCGCTGAATGGCTGGAGAGACGAACGAGGTGCTGACCAGATGAGTCGTATAGACGCGAAGCCGTGCCTGATTATTCAGTTTGCTCATTGCCTGGCGCATATCAGCCACCAGAGTGGAGCGGGAAGCCACGGCAATATCGCAGCGTGGCAGGTCACTCCAGTCCTCTTCCCAGGCGCGCTGGATCCAGTGGACATTGTCTGCCTTTAGCGCGGCGGCGCGACGGGCGGCAACGTTCAGCATCCCCTGACTGTAATCAACGCCATAAATCGTCGTGAGTTTGTCCGCCAGCGCCAGCGATACGGTACCCGGTCCGCAGCCCATATCGAATAAGGTTTGCGCGCCTTGCAGGTCAATTTTTGAGGTCAGTTGTTGCAGGTAGCTGTCCGTAGGCGAGGCGCAATTTTCCGCCATTTTTTCCGCCCGTTGATCCCAGTGATCCGGCGTTTTTTCTGTGCGATGGGCCAGCCTGAGTTGCTGAAGGTAAAGGTCTGCAAAATCAATATCGTCAATGAGCATGATTTTTCCTTAGTGCTTAATTGCAGAGAGGTGATGGTGAATCTGGTCGGCAGAAACCCGGTACAGGGCAGCCAGTTTTTTCGTTGTTAACTGTTCGGTCGGTAAGCCTTGTGTTACTCGTCCATCTGGCTCTACCTGGATAATGCTGTCGGCAATGGCGTTTGCATGGAGCGGATGATGAGTCGACATTAACATTGTCATGCCGTTATTTTTGAGCTGCGCCAGCGTGTCCAGAAGTTGGATCTGATGACCGAAATCGAGGCTGGAGGCAGGCTCATCCAGTAATAACAAGCGCGGTTGCTGGACGAGTGCACGGGCGATTAAAGCCAGCTGACGTTCACCGCCGCTAAGCGTATTCCAGCGTCGTGCCGCCAGATGCAAAATGCCCAGCTTTTCCAGTTGCTCCGTTGCTTTCAGGCGTTCTTGCTTACCGGGAACGGAAAAAGCGCCTATGGTGGGGGCCAGGCCCATCAACACCATATCCAGCACACTAAAAGCAAAAATGCCGTCGTGCGCCTGCGGCACCCAGGCAATAGCCTGCGCGCGCTGGCGATGGCTGAGTGTCTGCACAGGGAGGCTATCCAGTAAGATCTCGCCTTTTAATAACGGTATAACGCCAAGAATGGAGCGCATGAGTGTGGTTTTGCCGCAACCATTGGCTCCTAACAGACAACAAATTGTTCCTTGCGACAGGGTGAAGGACACGTCGCGTAGCACCGGATGGCGGGAGTAACCCAGAGACGCATGACGGACGGCAAGCAAAGTCACTGGCGACCTCCGCGTAACAACAAAAACAGGAAAAACGGTGCGCCAACAAAAGCGGTCAGAATGCCAAGTGGGATTTCTGTTGTTCCAATGCTGCGTGCCAGCGTATCGGTAAGCAGGAGCAGAATCGCGCCAGTACACATTGCCATGGGCAACAGCTGCTGATGGTTATGACCGGTCAACAAGCGGGCAATGTGCGGAACGACCAGGCCGACCCAACCAATTATGCCCGCTATTGCTACCGTGCTGGCGGTGATGAGTGTGGCACAGACAATCAATCCAAAGCGCAGACGTGTCACGTTCAGTCCCAGCGAACGGGCTTCGTCGTCGGAAAGCGTGAGTAAATTCATGCGCCAGCGGAGAAAAAACAGGGGCAAGGAGCCTATGAGAATGATCGGTGCAGCATAGCAGAGATCGCGTAAGGTCACGGTGGACAGCCCCCCCAGCAACCAGAAGGTAATTGACGGTAACTGGGTATAAGGATCGGCCAGCGTTTTTATTAGCGATATCCCCGCTCCGCACAACGTTCCTAACGCAATGCCTACCAGCACCAGGGTTAAGATCGGATCGTGGCGGGTCACCCGACGCGTAATCAACCAGACGCCCGCGACCACCATCAGCCCGCCGCAAAATGCGTACAGCTGGATGTAAACAATGGATAATCCCCACAGGATTGCCGCGCAGGCACCAAGTCCGGCACCGGCGGAGACGCCTAAAATATCCGGTGACACTAAGGGATTACGGAACATTCCCTGATAGGTGGTTCCGGCCCCTGCCAGCGCCGCGCCCAGAAACAGCGCAGCAAGAATACGCGGCACGCGGATTTGCCAGAAGACAATTTGTTCCTGCACAGGAACATTTTCTTGACGAAGAATGAGCGCCAGCAGTTGCTGCATATCGAGATGATAAGCCCCACTTACGGCGGCAAAAGTGATACTGATAGCTGCCAGCAGCAAAATACATCCGTTTACGGTTCTCATTAGCTCGCCACCAATTTTTGATAGTCGGCGTCACTGAGTGAACAATGCCAGAACAGTTGGGCGTAATGCTGTATGTCACTTTTAAACTGGCGATTGATGGCGGGATCCAGCCAGGCGTGAAGTCTGCGTAATCCCAGAAGACGGTTGATTCCCGGCGGGGCATCCAGCCAGCCAAAGGGCAGGCCACTTAAAAATAAGATGCGTTGTTCCGCAACCGCTTTCACGCCCTGCCAGAGAGGATCACGACGAATAAAATCTGCAGTAACGGCCTCCTGAACCAGAATAATATCCGGCTGCCAGCGCAGGAGATTTTCCATGGAAACCTGTGTCAGACCGTGGCGATCGGCTATTTGCGCGACGTTGTGCAAACCTAATAATTCCGCCGCCTCGGTATGCAACGAACCCTGTAAGCCCGTTTCCAGCCCTCGAGGACCGCGCGCAGCATAAAAGCTGAGATTAGCGGCGGGTGAGGTGGCGAATGCCTGAGCTTCACCAACGAAGCGGCTGGCGAGATTGGCTTGTTCTGCGGCGCGGTGCTCTTCGCCTAACGTTTTGCCAAGCGTTGTTAACTGTTCTGCTGATTGTTCCAGTTTCCCGTTAAGCAATAACCAGGGTATTTGTGTCTGTTCGCTAACCTGCCGTGCCTGGGAGATCCAGGTTTCATCCGTATTGCCGCAATCAACGACCAAATCGGGATGTAACGCCATAAGCCCTTCCAGCGAGAGTGTGCTGGCGCGCCCGGCGAGTCGTCCCAGCCTGGGGAACTGGCGAATGTGCTCTGGCAATGGAATTAATGCCTGACGGGCAAAATCAAAAGAGGAAAAACCGACCATTTTTTCTGGCGCGACAGCCAGCAATAGTAAATCGGCGGGCGCGCCTGCGCTGACGATGCGTGTAATGTTTTGGGCTTCGGGAAGCGTCCGTGAGGCCCAGAATTTGACTGATTGTGCGAAGGACGGCAGATGATGCAGGAACAATGTCGACGCAAGAATCTGTGTAAACCTCCGTCTGGTTAGTGACATAAGTAATATCCTGATAATTAAAACCGCTATATACTTACACATATAGCGAAAAAGATCATGTTTGATGTCAAAATTTGTCTAAAGAGACAGAATGATTTGCTTGTTTCTTAAATAACACTTTGTTCCACAAGAAAATTGTCAGGGAGAATGGGGAGTGGGGGAAAATATAAATAGAGGTGTAATGATTAACAAGTTGATAAAATAAAATTAAAATCTTCTCTAATAAAAGAAAATAAAGGCATAGACCGTAGAAAGAGTGGTATTTGGTATTTCGTGATGAAGAAAGAGCAATGCCAATTTTATGCACGTAATGGCATTGCTCGATATACAGTAAAGTTAAGGCGTAGGTTCCGCCTCTTTTTGTTTTAGCGGCTGTGTTGTTGATTCACTGAGTGGACGCGTCGCCGGAACATTGTCACACGGTTGCTCTTTCGGGCAGATCAAATCCAGCATTTTCAGCGTCACGCCATTGGTCCAGCCAAAGCCATCCTGTAATGGATATTCGCCACCGCCGCCCCCTGTTCCGGTGGTGCTGACATCATATTTTTCCACCAGCTTTTTCTCCCGGTCATAGGTGTGCTGAACATTGGTCAGGAAGTGCCAGCTAATGTCCATCGCTACCTCTTTTTGCCCGTAGTTTTGTAATCCTTCAGTCGCGACCCACTGCAACGGTGCCCAGCCGTTTGGCGCATCCCATTGTTGCCCACTTTTCACCGACGTGGTGTTCAGGCCGCCGGGTTGCAGCAGATGTGTTTTCGTCGCCGTCGCCATTTTGCTGGCGCGATCTTTCGCTGCCGCATTGACGTACAGCGGGAACAGGGCGGCCGCGGTTAACTGATTGCGCACTTTATGACTTTTCAGGTCGTAATCGGCATACCAGCCTTGTTGATCGTTCCACAGGTATTTTTCGATCCCTTTTTGACGGGCATTTGCCAGCGTTTCGTACTGGTTTGCCATCGCGTTATCTCCGATAGCTTTGCTGGCGCGGGCGAGGATTTTTTCCATTTTGAACATCAAGCTGTTCAGATCGACCGGTACGATGCTGGTGGTGCGTAAGGTGTTTAACTGCTGCGGATTGTCCATCCAGCGCGAGCTGAAATCCCAGCCAGACGCAGCGGCAGAGCGCAGGTCGCGGTAAATTTCAGTGGCAGGTCGATTCGGATTGCTTTTGGCAGTGGCAATATCTTCCACCCATGACTCTGGTCGTGGCGTATCGCGATCGTCCCAGTAGCGGTTGAGAAGGGTACCATCCTGAAGTTTTACAACGCGTTTTTCCTGTTGTCCGGCTTGCAGGTTTTCAACACCGTCCATCCAGTAAGCATATTCTTTTTGCATTTGCGGCAGGTATTGTTTCAACGCGGCGTCGCCTTCATGCTGCGCCAGTAACTCTACCATCAGGGCAAAGAAGGGCGGTTGCGAGCGGCTTAAATAGTAACTGCGGTTGCCGTTGGGAATATGACCGTAATTGTCTATTTCATGAGCAAAATTGGCCACCATATCCGCGACTTTATCCCAGTGACCGCTTTCGGCAAGTCCTAACATGGTGAAGTAACTGTCCCAGTAATATACCTCGCGAAAACGTCCGCCGGGCACGACATAAGGTTTTGGCAGCGGTAATAGAGAATCCCATTTTTCGGTGTTTTCGGTAGAACGCGTTAATACCGGCCAAAGTCCGTCAATATGTTCGCGCAGTGATTGCCCCTCTGGCGGAACATATTTCTCGCCCTCTTTCGGCAGGGTGAAATTGACGTTAACGAAATGGCGTAGATCAAATCCGCTCTGGTTTTGCTGCATCCGATAATCAGCAAGGATCATCAGCGGATCGCTGTTCGGCACGGCATCGGCAAAGGTTTTTTGGTCCGGAAAAAGTTTGGCGTTTTGCACATCATTAAACAGCGGCCCTAATAAAATATCAGGCGGTTGTGGTGTTACCGATGTTTCTTCTGCCTGCACCGATAGCGCAGCGAAACACAAAAAGATGCAGGCTGGAATTAACGCCATTTTTTGCGGGCGAGAAGGTGCGGGGGATTTCATCAGTCATTCTCCTTTGGCGAAACCGAATAAAACGGTATTCAAGTATCAGAAAACCTTAGTTCAGGATCGCACTAGCTGCATGATCGAAATCACATTCTGCGAACTGACAGACATTTTAGAAAAGGGAATTAAAGGGATAAATAACGGCGAAATAGAGTGATAAAATAACATCTGTTTATTAGTCAGCCAGCGACGTTGGGTTTGCGATTAGCGAAGAAAAATCATCATAATTTGGTGAAAAATATAACAGGTAGTTAAAAACATCAGTGCAGAGTAAATTGCCGGATGACATCAGAATGATGCCATCCGAACGGTGGTTTAACCCTGACGGTTGAAACGTTGCGTTTTAACGTCCAGCGTTAGCGTTTCTTCTGGTTGTATCGCATACAGTTTCTCACCCTGCTGGCAAATCCAGCCAATTCCCAGTTCACGGGCGATTAGGGCACTGTGGGATAGCGGACTTCCGGCGCTAAGGCAGATACCTTTTACAACCGCTGGATCCAGTTGCAGTACTGTGGAGGGATAAATGTTCTCCGCCAGTAGAATAGTTGGCGAGTTAAACTGCGGGAGTTCTTCTTTCGTTTGGGTCAGGTGGACCAGGGTGCGATGCAGAAGATCGTCCACATCGATATAGCGAGCCTGTAGATATTCATCATCCAGCTGTTGGTATTGCTGGCTAAGTTCTTTAAGAACTTGCTGCCAGGCATATTCCGCCGTGCAATGTTCATGCTGAAGGAGTTCGCTTGCCGCCGCCTGCAGTTCCGGATCATCTAACAGTGTATGGTGACCAGAAAAGATTGCGGCAATATCGTCAAGCCCGCAGGTTTCTGCTTTCGCTGTTAACGTCATCAGATCTAATAACGTGAAGTCAATGGCCTGGCGTAATCGTTCTTGTTCTTCTTCCACGGTCAGGGTTGATTTTGCCTGTACCGTACATAAAACAGGTTGATAATAAAAGGCTTTACCCGAAACAGGCGGAACGGGACGCAGAGTAGGTGGAGCAACTTCCTCCGTTTCACCAAAGTTATCTTCAGCCAGCTGACGGAAAGCGATCAGTGCCTCTTCAGCTTCTGGTCCTTTCGCAATCAGGCGCAGCGTATCGTTATAGCGAACTTGTAGTAACGCAATCTGGTTAATACTATCCGGTGTAACGCATTTGCCGTTTTTCTCCAGCAACATATCGGCATTAAATGTCGATAAGGTATAAACCAGCCGGGAGGCCGGACGTACATGCAGGCCGTTACGGTTTTTTATGACCACCGACAGAGAACGGGCTTCTTCATCGTACGGAGGACATGTGTCAGAGATTTCAGTGTCGGAGGACGGTAAACCCAGTTGTTCACGTTTGGCTTCCAGCGCATGCATGGCGTCAAAGATAACTTTGTCGATATCCGCCCCCGAGGCCGCGCTGACCGTTGCTGCCAGTGTACCTTCGACCAACGGCGCAGCACACAAACGTACTTTTGCGGCGATCTCGGGAGCCAGCAATTCCAGCGCAGTTTCAGCACTCAATAATGCGCTACCCATATCCATCATGACCAGCACATGGTCGGCATCGGCAACAGATTCGATGGCCTCCATCACTTTGACGGCATCGGTACCAATGGGATTATGTGGATCGTCAATTCCCGCGGCAATGGCGATTTTACAACTATCACTCATTAACATCTGACGGGCTAATTCACCGACACCTTCTCCCAGTCGGCTGCTATGTGAAACTATGACCAGGTTTACCATCACCAATTCCTTACTCTTTTGCGGCTAACGCCAACATTTGCATCATAAACATCACCGAGATAACTGGCGCGGCCTTTGCGGGCTTGCATCGTAATCGTACTTTGTGCAGCGGATTCGGCGATGCTACTGGCAGCGTCGAGCGCCGCCGGAACAGGGAGATTTTGCTCGCAGGACTGACGTAACGATTCCACCACCGGCACCCACACATCACACATGGTTTTATCGCCAGGTTCGGCTTTCCCGCGACTGATTACGCCGTCCGCGCCATCGCGGAACATCTGATAAAGCTCTTCCAGCGTCAGGCTTTGCCGTGCCTGGGTTGTCTGTGCGGCGCGGATAAAGAAGGTACCGAACAGCGGACCACTGGCACCTCCGACGCTGGAAAGTAGTGTCATGCCGGTATTCTTGAGAATGAAACCGATATCTTTATCTGCGATAGCAGGGAGTTTTTCTACCACTTTGCTAAAGCCTCGATTCATATTTCAGCGTCGCCAATCTCGCGATCCAGTCCAGTAAGATACTCGCTCTCGGTGCTGAAAATATCGCCACAACGAGTGAGCCAGTTAACAATTTGAGTTCTGCTCAGTGACATTGCTTTCTCCTTATTTACCCCAGTTAAGGGCCGGGGTGTGGACAGGGGCGTCCCAGAATGCCAGCGTTTCGTCATCAACTTTCAGTAAGGTGATTGAGAAACCGGTCATATCCAGTGAGGTGCAGTACGCGCCAATTAAATTACGTTCGATAGTCAATCCCGCTTGCTGGCAACGTGTGGTCAGGCGGTTATAGACGCCGTACAGCTCAGAAAGCGGAGTTGCGCCAAGATTGTTAACCAGCGCAATCACCCGATCGCCAGACTGGAGCGGTTGTTTGGTTTGTGGTTCTTCCTGCCAGCTGCCTTGTTGATAATCCCAGAAACGCAAAGTGCGATGGTATGAGCCATTTTCCAGCAGGGTGTCGAACATTTCATCGACGGTTTGATCAAGGGAAGAGAAGGGGCGGCGGTCAATACCTGGCTCACCATGAATGCCGACGCCAAACTCCATCTCATTATCCGCCAGGGTAAAAGAAGGTTTGCCCGCGGCAGGAACGGTACAGGCACCGAGAGCGATACCTATTGAATGGCCTTGATTATTCAACTTACGCCCCAGTTCCGCACAGGCGTCCAGTGAGTCGCCACGCTCCGCCGCTGCACCTACGAGTTTTTCAATTAATACGGTGTTGGCAACGCCGCGCCGCCCGGCGGTATAAAGACTGTCTTTTACTGCAACGTCGTCATCAATGACCACAGTGGTCACTTTTACGCCGCTATCGTGCAGTAACTCGGTTGCTGTTTCGAAGTTAAGAATATCGCCGGTGTAATTTTTGATAATCAACAGTACACCTTCGCCGCCATCAATTTGCATGGCGCATTCAAAGATTTTATCGGGCGTCGGTGAGGTGAAAATTTCGCCCGGACAGGCCCCAGAAAGCATCCCCTGACCGATATAGCCACAGTGCATCGGCTCGTGTCCGCTGCCGCCACCCGACAGCAGGGCGACTTTCCCTGCAACGGGGGCATCAGCTCGGGTGACATACACCGGATCCTGATGCAGTGTCAGCGATGGATGCGCCTTCGCTAGTCCTGCCAGTTGTTCGTCCAGTACGTCTTGCACATCATTGATCAATTTTTTCATTATTTTGCTCCAGCAATTACGGTAGGGCATGGATGATGTTCAACGACACGGCGACCACTGACTGC
>OKOP01000469.1_pt1 | contig 9429 bp, 10 predicted proteins | sample 1612641 | NCBI WGS metagenome assembly OKOP01 (sample SAMN04436810, study PRJEB24849) | human gut metagenome | biome: human gut; feature: NICU; material: stool | host: Homo sapiens | place: USA: Saint Louis, MO | collected 2011-08-20
ATTACTTTTACTTTATAACTCTTGAATTTTTTCTTTTAATTCAAGGCTTGTTTGGTAGACGTCTTTTGCATCCATTATTGCTCTTACCACGCAAATTCCATCAACTTTTGTATTTTTTAATATTTCTACATTTTCAATATTTAAACCACCGATAGCATAAATGTCTATGTCCACTTCTTCTTTTATTTTTTTCAAAGTTTCTATTGATGTTCTTTTGGTTTTTACGTGAGTTTTGGTTTCAAAGATTGCCCCAACTCCCAAATAATTTGCCCCATCATTTTGTGCTTTTTTGGATGCTTCTACTGATTTTGCAGTTGCTCCTATTATTGCTTTTTCTCCCAAAAGTTTTCTACAAAGTGCAATTGGCATATCATCTTTTCCAACATGAACGCCACAGCCAAGAGCCCAAGCAAGATGAACCTTATCATCAATTAACAAAGGAATGTCGTATTTGTCACAAATTTTTTTTACTTTTTTCCCTAAATTTAAAATCTCAAGGTCTGTTTTTTCTTTTTCTCTTAATTGAAGTATATCAACTCCACCTTTTATGGCATCTTCAATTCTTTCTAAAAATTCTTCTTCATTATATTTATCTGAATTTGTTACCAAATATAATTTTTTCACAAATTTCCCTCCCTTATTTTTGCTCTTTTTATAATTTCTTCATCGCTAATTTCTGATATATTATCCATCAAATTTACAAAAAAACTATAGGGCTTTTTTGTATGAGAAATTTCTCCAGATATTTCCAAAATAAGAAGAGCTAAAATTGACGCATCGATTGGATTTGAAACTGATAAAAATGTAGAAATTAAGCCTGTCAACATACAACCTGTGGCTGTAATTTTTGAAAGATTTTCACAACCATTTTCAAACAAAAAATACTTATCATCTTTTAATAAAATATCAGTTTTTCCTGTAATCAAAACTGTTGTTTTGTATTTTTTTGAAAGCTTTTGAGAAATTTCTGTAAAATATTTTATATTTTCACAAGAAATCTTATCCTCATCTCCTGCATCTATGCCTTTTGCATGAGATTTTTCTCCACAAAGTGAAAGAATTTCCGATGAATTTCCCTTGATGATCGAAAATTTATATTTTTCTAGTAATTTTTTTGCAAAATCAAGCCTAATTTTACTTGCACCAACTCCAACCACATCCATTATTACGGGAATACTTTTCTCATTTGCAAATTTTGTTGCTATTTCCATTGCTTTTAATCTTGACTTTGTAATATTTCCAAGATTTATAGAAAGAGAATCAGAAATTTTTACAATTTCTTCCATTTCATCTTCGCATTCGGCACAAATCGCCTTGGCTCCTTGAAATAAAATCGCATTTGCCACCATATTTATGGCAATTGGATTTGTAATTGCGTGAATCAATGGAATTTTTTCCCTAACAAGTTTTCTATTTTCAAGAATTTTTTTTAGATTTTTCATATACATTTACTCCAAGCTTTTTTTGTATGGAATATAAAACTTTAGATTTTTGCAAAGTTTTTAAGAAAATGTAAGCTACACTTCCTCCAATAATTGTTGCAATTGTAAAAGAAGGCAGATAAAAATACCAAGTTATATCGCCTGTTCCATAAAATAATTTCATAACTGGATAAGAAACAATAGCTCCAATTATTCCTGTTCCAATTATTTCCCCAACTACAGCTGCAAATAAATTTCCTTTCGATTTTCTATAAAAAATTCCAGAAAGCATAGCTCCAAAAATTTGTCCAGTTATGGCAAGAGGAGGAATTCCTAGAAAACTCATTCTCAAAAATGCAGTTATTAATCCATTTAAAAGCGAATACCAAGGACCTAAAAAAACTGAGCAAACAATATTTACAAAATGAGCCGTTGGAGCGAAACCTTCAAATCTTAAAATTGGAGAAATAACAAGACCAATTGTCACAAACATACAAAGAGTTAGCATAATAAGCAAAGAATTATTTTTTTTCATAATCTCTCCTAAACATTTATATAATCAGTAAAAACTGGAGTCATGCCAATTGCTTTTAAATCTTTAATTGCATCGTCACAAGACCTATTGTCAGCAATTTCAAATTGCTCATCTCCCGTATCTTGAGAATTTTTTGATCTATGACCAATTGACGTATCAACTGATGCAGAAATTTTCGTTGCTGCATATTTTACTGCCAAATTCCTAAAATCACGATCTTCTCTTGTTGAAAGAGTTATTGATGCAAATGGTAAAAATATTCTAAGGGCAAGCATAATTTGGAAAAATTTCTTATCATTTACTTCAAAAAATTTAAGCTCATCTGCTCCGTGAGTTGGTCTAATTCTTGGAAGAGAAATTGCAATTTCTGCGTGAGGATATTTTTTTTGAATTTTTTGAGCGTGAAGACCTAATTTAAATGCTTCTTCAATTGGATCATTTAGTCCAAATAAAGTTCCAAATCCTACTCCTCTAAATCCTGCCATCATTGCTCTTTCTTGAGTATCAATCCTATAAACCCAAGATCTTTTGTGGCCGTAAGGATGGTAAAAATCATAAGTTTTTGGATTGTAAGATTCTTGGAAAACTGTAACAAAATCTGCTCCTGCCTTTTTTAATTTTTTATAATCATCTACATTTGCAGGATAAACTTCAATTCCTATTGTTTTGAAATATTTTTTGGCAATTTCACAAGCTTTTGCTATATAGTCAACTGATGAAAATTTTTGACTTTCTCCTGTTAAAATCAAAACATCTTCGATTCCAGTATCTGAAAGAGCCTTCATTTCTTCTTCAATTTCTTCAAAATTTAATTTTGCCCTTTTTATATCAGATTTTGCCCTAAATCCACAATACCTACAAGAATTTTCACAATAATTTGCTATATAAATCGGAGAAAAAAGACAAACATTATTTCCAAAATATCTAACCCTCTTATCTTTTGCAAGCTCTCCCATTTTTTCCAAATGATTTAAAGCTTTGTCGGATAAAAGATTGTAAAAATCTTCTTCATCAAGTCTTTCTTTTTCTAAACTTCTTAGAATATCAGAATCACTTACATTTTTATTTTTTATTTTTTCGTAATGATCTAAAACTTCGGTTTTTATATGAGAATCGATTATATCCATTTCTGGAAAATAATCTGTAACTTTTTTTATATTCATTTTAATCAAAAAAATCTCTTAGTGGAGATGATGGATCAGCTCCAGATTCTAAAACTCTGCCTGGTTTTGAAAGATAAGCAAGACGCCCAGCTTCTATTCCAAGTTTAAAAGCTCTTGCCATCATTGTAATATCAGATGCGCTAGCAATTCCTGTATTTGCCATAATTGCAGCCGCTCCCATTTCCATTGCCTCTGCGGCTTGACTTGGAAGACCAATTCCTGCATCAACTATAACTGGAAGGTCAACTTCATCAATAATTATTTTTATAAATTCTTTTGTAACAAGGCCTTTATTTGATCCAATTGGAGCAGCAAGTGGCATTATTGCAGCGGCTCCTGCATCTTTTAAATCTCTTGCATAATTTAAGTCTGGATACATATAAGGTAAAACAACAAATCCTTCATCAGCCAAAACTTTTGTAGCTTTCAAAGTCTCTTCGTTATCTGGCAAAAGATATTTTGTATCTCTCATAATTTCAATTTTTACAAAATTTCCACAACCCATTTCCCTTGCAAGTCTTGCAATTCTAATTGCCTCATCAGCATTTCTTGCTCCAGAAGTATTTGGAATAATTGTAACGTGTTTTGGTATATAATTTAAAATATTTGCCACATCTTTTGTATTAGCTCGCCTTAGAGCGACTGTAATCATTTCACATTCTGCATTTTTTACAGCAGCATCAATTAGTTCCACAGAATATTTCCCGCTACCAAGAATAAATCTTGAATTAAATTCCTTGCCACCTAGTATAAATTTATCTTCCATAATAATCCTTTCTTATTTTTTTCAAACATTCCAAAGCCTCAAGACTTGCCATAAGTGATACATAGGCAAGATAAAGCCCATCTTTTTTTGCGTCTGATTTAAAATCACCAACCATAGTGATGTTATTTATTTTTTTTACCTTAATATCTGAAAAATCTCCAAGTCCTGCCATGCCCGATGCAGTAAAAAGAAATTTATTTTCCTTTTTTGAAAAATAATCAAATGCCATGACCTTGGACTCTTTCTTGTCAAAAGCTTCAATAAAATAATCAGTTTTTTCAATAATTTCATCCATATTTTTTTCATCCAAAAACATATTTTTTGCATGAATTTTTGTAAAGGGGATTGTTTCTGCGATTATTTTTTTTGTTGCAAGGACCTTTTCTTTGCCAATATCAGAAATTTTATAATTTTGCCTGTTTAAATTTGAATATTCAACCTTATCAAAATCATACAAGAAAATTTCTCCAATACCTGCCCTTGCCAAAATCATTGCAACATTTGAACCAAGTCCCCCACAACCTAAAATCGAAACTTTTGCTTTTTCAAATATTTCATTGTCATTTTTATTTTGTCTTTTTAAAATTTTATCTCTTAATTCCAAATCAACCCCCTCCAACAAAGGAAAAAACTTCAACCTTGTAGCCATCTTTTACAAGAAAATTTTTAAAATTTTCTCTTTTTACAAGTTCTTGGTTGACTTCAACAGCCACAAAGTGAGGATCGAATTTATTTTCTTTTAAAAATTCATACAAAGAAATTTCATTTTTTATTTTTACTTCCTTGCCATTTATTAAGACCATATTCACCTCCTAAAAAAAAGAACACAAATAGAAACCATACCCGAGGTGGTATGCCCCATTTGTGTTTTGCACATAGATTATTTGACTAACTACTATAAATTAATTTTTTATTAGGATCAAAAAAAGACCCTAACTAGGGTCTTTAAACTTTTTTATAATCGTCGCTTTCTTACGCAGGTTTTAACCTAATCAAGTTTAAAGGGTTGATGAAAATTCATCTCTCAGCCAAAAGCACCCCTAGCTATTTTTATTATAGGACAAATTTATTTTATTTGCAAAATATTTTTTACCTATCTTCCAAAGATATGTAATTTTTTATTTGGCTTAGTGATTTGTAGGCTGGTCTTATTATTTTTGAATCTTCGATTTGTTCAAGTCTGTGAGCAGCCCATCCAACTGTTCTTGCTATGGCAAAAATTGGTATATATAAATCTTTTGGAATATCTAGCATTTCATAGCAAAATCCTGAATATAAATCTACATTTGCACAAATCGGATATGGTTTTTTTAATTTTTCCATCAAAAGCCTTCCACCAATTTTTTCGATTTTTTCTATAAATTCAAAATCTTTTTGTCTATTTTTTATTTTTGAAAGCTCTCTTGCCTTCTCTTTTAATAAAACTGCCCTTGGATCTGAGATTGTATAAACCGCATGTCCCAAACCATAAATCAAACCTTTTTTATCAAAGGCCTTTTTGTCCAAAATTTTTTTCAAATATTTTTCTATTTCTTTTTCATCTTCTATATTTTTTAAATTTTCCCTAATATTTTCAAGCATTTGACTTACTTTTAAATTTGCTCCCCCATGTCTTGGACCTTTGAGCGAACCAAGTCCTGTGGCAATGGCTGAATAGGTATCAGTTCCTGATGATGAAACCACGTGAGTTGCAAAGGCAGAATTATTTCCTCCTCCGTGTTCTGCATGAATTATTAGTAATAAATCCAAAATATCTGCTTCTTCTTTTTTATATTTTTGGTCGATTCTAAGCATAGAAAGTATATTTTCTGCAATTGATTTGTTTTCATCTTGATTGTGAATTACCAAAGATTTTCCATCAAAATTGTGAATTTTAACTTGGTAGGAATAAATTGCAATTATTGGCATTTTTGAAATCAAGGACAGAGATTGGGACAAAACATTTAAGGTATCTGTGTCATCAGCCATTTCGTCATAAGAATAAAGGGCAAGAACTGACCTCATCATTATATTTACGATATTATTGCCTGGAAGATTTAGGATTGTATCTTCAAAAAATTTATTTGGCAAATTTCTTTCTTCTACTAGAATTTTTTTGAAACTTTCTAGGTCTTTTTTATTTGCTAATTTGTTAAAAAGCAAAAGATAAATAATTTCTTCAAAGCCAAATCTTTTTGTATTATTAAAATCTTCTACCATTTTTGTAAGTGGATAACCCCTATAAAAAAGCTCTCCTTGGCTTGGAATTTTTTCTCCATTTTCGATTTTATAACCGCAAACATCGCCAACTTTTGTTACTCCGACCAAAACTCCTGTCCCATTTTTATTTCTAAGTCCTCTTTTTATAGAAAATTTATCGTAGAGATTTTTATCTATTGTATTTTCTATTTTTATTTTTTTTGAAAGGTCTACAAGTTTATCTTTATTCATTTTCTCCTCCCAAATTTTTGATTATTTCTTGGGTGATTTTCTCCAAACTTGCCTCTCCGCCCAAATCTTTTGTATGGTTTTTCTTATCTTCCATTGTTTTTTCAATAGACTTTCTTAATTTTTCGGACAAATTTCCTTCCCCAATGTCATCAAGCATAAGAGATGCTGTAAGTAAAATTGCAATTGGATTTGCCAAATTTTTCCCAGCAATATCAGGAGCAGAACCGTGAACTGATTCATAAATTGCAATCTCCTCTCCCTTATTTACTCCAGGAATTAAGCCAAGTCCACCGACAAGACCTGCTCCCAAATCTGACAAAATATCTCCATACAAATTTTCAGTAACAATGACGTCAAATTTATTTGGATTTAAAACCATTTGCATGGCAGTATTATCTACCAAAAGCTCTTCAAATTCTATATCTGGGAAAGAATTTGCAATTTCACGTCCAACATTTAAAAACAAACCATCAGTAAATTTCATTATATTTGCCTTGGTAACTATGGTAACTTTTTTCCTATTAAATTTTTTTGCATATTCAAAGGATGCCCTTATAATTCTTTCAGATTTTTTTCTTGTGATTACCTTTATTGAATGAAATTCATCATCAGAAATTTTTTCCTCAAGTCCCATATACAAATCTTCAGTATTTTCTCTAAAAATTACCATATCGACATTTTCATATTTTGTTTTTATATTTTTGATTGATTTTATTGGCCTAATATTTGCAAAAAGATCGTATTTTTTTCTAAGCTCAACATTAATTGACCTAAAACCATGTCCAATTGGGGTTGTGATTGGACCTTTAATAGCAATTTTATTTTTTTCAATTGATTTAAAAACTTCATCTGGAATAAAGGTATTTTCCTTTTCAAAAACGCTCGCTCCAGCATTCACTTCTTCAAATTCAACCTTTGATCCCAAAGCCTTTAAAACTTTTTTCATAGAATCGCAAATTTCTGGACCGATTCCATCTCCTTTTATCAAAGTTACTTTCATAATTACTCCAATTCTAAATTTTTGGCATAATTTAAATAGCCACCCATTTTTAATATTTCAATTTCTCTTTTTGAAAATTCTCCCCTAACTTTTATTTCTATATCCTTGTCCAAATCTTTTAAAATAAATTCCCCGCTTTCTAAAGAATTTTCTATATTTTTTATTTGAATATTATCAAATTCAGATAATTTTTCATAGTCACTTTCATTTCCAAATTCTAATGGCAAGATTGCATTGTTTATCAAATTTGACCTGTGGATTCTTGCAAAAGATTTGGCAATAACTGCTTTTATATTAAGATACAAAGGAATTAAAGCAGCATGCTCTCTTGATGAGCCTTGGCCATAATTTACACCCGCAACAATTATCCCACCAGAATTTTCTTCTGCTCTTTTTTTGAAATCGTCAATTTTTGTCGTAAAGGCAAATTCTGATAAGTATTCTATATTCGATCTAAATGGCAAAAGTCTAGCATTTGATGGACAAATATCATCAGTTGTAATTCCATCGCCTGCCTTATAAATTATTTTTGAATTTATTTCAGCAACTGGACTTGCCTTTGGAAATGGCTTGATATTTTTTCCCTTTACAGTTTCCTTAACTCTTTTTGATAAATCTTCTTCTCTTTTTATAAAATAAGCATCAGTATGGTAAAAAATAATATTTTCGTCAAAATCTTTTTTAAATTCAGCATCTTTTGGATTGGATATGAATCCATTAAGAGCAGAAATCGCACAAGTTTCCGGACTTGCCAAATAAATTTGGGCATCAATTGTGCCAGATCTTCCCTTAAAATTTCTATTAAAAGACCTTAGAGAAATTCCACCAGCTTTTGGCGCTTGACCCATACCGATACAAGGCCCACAACCCGATTCCAAAATCCTAGCACCTGCCTTAATCATTTTTGCAAGTGCCCCATTTTCTGATAATTTTTCCAAAATTGTGGCAGAACCTGGAGAAATTACAAGTGATACATCAGGATGAACTTTTTTACCATCAAGAATTGATGCAACTTTCATCATATCCATGTAGGATGAATTTGTGCAAGATCCGATTGCAACTTGGTCGATTTTTATTTTATCCATTTCGGAAATTTTTTGATAGCAGTCTGGAAAATGAGGTCTTGCCACAGCAGGTTCAATTTCGCCTAAATCAATTTCCATAACCTCATCATAAAAAGCATCTTCGTCTGCCTCTAATTTTTTGTAATCTTCTTTCCTATTTTGGCTTGTCAAATATTTTAAAGTATTTTCATCAGAAGGAAAAATCGAAGTCGTCGCCCCAAGCTCAGCTCCCATATTACAAATTGTCGCCCTGTCGGTTACAGACAAAGATTTTACACCTTCTCCAGAATATTCCATTATATATCCCGTTCCGCCTTTGACAGATAATTTTCCCAAAATATATAAAATTAAATCCTTGGCATTTACATAATCCTTCAAAGAATTTTTGAGTTTTATATTGAAAATTTTTGGCACTTTTATAAAATAAAAACCTCTTGCCATAGCAACAGCAACATCAAGTCCCCCTGCCCCAATTGCAATTTGTGCCAAAGCACCGCCCGTTGGAGTATGAGAATCGGAACCTAGAAGAGTATTGCCAACTTTTCCAAATTGTTCCAATTGAACTTGGTGGCAAATTCCACAACCAGCCTTTGAAAAAGTTATACCAAATTTATTGGCAGCAGATTTTATAAATTCATGGTCGTTAGCATTTTCAAATCCTTGTTGGAGAATATTATGATCAATGTATGCAAGAGAATTTTCAGTTTTTACATACTCAATTTCCATTGCCTCAAGTTGCAAATAAGCCATAGTCCCAGTAGAATCTTGAGTTAAAGTTTGATCGATTTTAATACAAATCTCCTCGCCAGTTTTAATCTTTCCTTGTAAAAGATGGTTTTCTAAAATTTTTATAGCTAATGATTTTTTCATTTTTTACCTCTTTACTTTAATATATTATTGTAATAATTATACACTGAAGTAAAATAATTTCCAAAAAAATATCCCATGCAAGTCACACGGGGAGAGATTTAAAATGATAAATTGTATTAAGTTAAAATTTAAAATAGCTATTAAAATAAGAATAAAAAATAAATACAAAGCTAAGTAAAT
>OKOP01000471.1_pt1 | contig 9401 bp, 6 predicted proteins | sample 1612641 | NCBI WGS metagenome assembly OKOP01 (sample SAMN04436810, study PRJEB24849) | human gut metagenome | biome: human gut; feature: NICU; material: stool | host: Homo sapiens | place: USA: Saint Louis, MO | collected 2011-08-20
ATGTTGAACTAATTTTAAAAGTTGGTTTAAAAATTAAAAATGGAGACAAACTTGTTGTTAGGTGTCCCATTGAAGCAAGAGACTTTGCAGTAGAGTGCACAAGGAAGGCCTATGAACTTGGCGCTGGCGAAGTTGTAGTTGACTACAGAGACCAACTTATCTCAAGACTTAAGTATGAAAATGAAAGTCTTGATGTTTTGACAGACATACCAAAGCACAAGGTTGACAAGGAAAACTACTACATGGAAAAGAAGGCAAAGTATCTTTCAGTTACAGGTTCAGACCCAGATGCCTTTAAGGGAGTAGATGCTGAAAAGTTATTTAAGTCTAATCTTGCAAACTCCAAAGCCTTGAGAGACTTTTCTGCAAAGATGATGGCAAACTATGTTTCTTGGATAGTTGTTGGAGCTAGTATTCCATCTTGGGCTACAAAAGTTTTTCCAGACCTAGAAGAAGGCGAAGCTGTTAGAAGACTTTGGTTTGAAATTTTTAACTCAGTTAGACTTTTTGAAGAAGATCCAATAAAAGCTTTAGAAAATCACGTGGACAACTTAAACAGATACAGCAAGTTCTTAAATGAAGCTAAGTTTGAAAAATTAATTTATAAGTCTAAAAAGGGAACTGACCTTGAAGTTGGACTTCCAAAGGGCTACATTTTTGCAGGTGCAGGAGATGTAAATTCAGATGGAGAAGAATTTATAGCCAACATGCCAAGTGAAGAAGTTTTCTCTGCACCAAGACTGGATGGAGTAAATGGAAAAGTTTATTCAACATTGCCACTTAACTACAACGGCAACCTAATAGAAGACTTTTATTTAGTTTTCAAAGATGGAGAAGTAGTTGATTATGATGCAAAAGCTGGCAAAGAATATTTGAAAAATATTTTAGACACAGATGAGGGAGCAAAGAGACTTGGAGAAGTTGCCCTTGTTTCTTACAATACACCAATTTCCATGAGGAAGGTTCTTTTCTACAACACACTTTATGATGAAAATGCATCTTGTCACTTTGCCCTAGGCAAGTCCTACCCAACTTGTCTTGAGGGAGGAGAAAAACTTTCAATAGAAGAATTGAAGGAAAGGGGAATGAACGACTCCCTAACTCACGTTGACTTCATGGTGGGCGATGAAACAACAGAAATAATTGGGGTCAAAGAAAATGGTGAAGAAGTACAAATCTTTAAAGAAGGAAATTTTGTAATTTAATAAAAAATTTTAAGCCAGGTAAATTCGCCTGGCTTTTTTTAATTATTTTAGAATTTGTAAAGGTTTTCTGCTAAAATATAATTAAGAAAAAATTTTAATTTACATAGATAAGGAGGGCTTATGTATTCTTGCACGAAAACTTGCACCTTAACTGGACTTAATGGCTATCCAGTTGACGTTGAAGTAGACTTATCAAATGGAATGCCAAAAATTATTTTAGTTGGACTTGCTGACACAGCTGTCAAGGAATCAACAGAAAGGGTTAAGTCGGCAATAAAAAATTCTGGCTTCGACTTTCCAAAAAAGAGAATTACAATAAATTTAGCTCCTGCCAACCTTAGAAAGGATGGAACACAACTAGACCTTGCCATAGCAGTGAGTCTCTTGAGCTGCGATGAGAGTCTTGAGATGGACTATTCACCCTATGTTTACATGGGAGAGCTTGCTCTCGATGGCAAGATAAATAAGATTCAAGGAGCCCTTCCCATGGTCATATCCATGAGGGAGAAGGGTTATAGAAAATTCATCGTTCCCTATGAGAACCGTAAGGAATGTGCCATAGTATCAGACGTTGAAATTTATCCTGTAAAGACATTAGAAGAAGTTGTTTCTTTTATAAGGGGTGAAATTCAAATTGAAAGATGTATTGGTAGTCTAAAGAGGGAAAAGGTTTCTTATGATATGGATTTTTCTGATATTAAGGGCCAAGAAAATTTAAAGAGAGCTTTAGAAATTTCTGCATCAGCAAAGTCCAATATTTTAATTTTAGGTTCTCCAGGTTCAGGCAAGACTATGGCGGCAAAAAGATTTCCAACAATCTTGCCAGAGCTTGACTTTGAAGAAGCCATTGAAGTTACAAAAATTTATTCTATATCAGGACTCTTAGACGACAACTCACTAATAACTAAGCCACCCTTTAGGTCACCTCATCACACAGCATCAGCAGTTTCCCTGATAGGTGGAGGAAGGATACCAAAGCCTGGAGAAATTTCCCTTGCCCATAAGGGTGTCTTGTTCCTAGACGAGTTGCCAGAATTTTCAAAGTCAGTCTTAGAAGTTTTGCGTCAGCCAATGGAATCAAAGGACATAATAATATCTCGTGCCAACGCAAATGTTAAGTATCCTGCGGACTTCCAACTCGTTGTGGCTTTGAACCCATGTCCTTGCGGCTATCATAACTCAAAGACTCACGAGTGTACTTGTTCGCCTTATGAAATTCAAAGGTATCTTTCAAAAATTTCTCACCCACTCTTGGATAGGATTGACATCCATCTTGAAGTGCCAGAGGTTAATTACAAGGACATTTCTTCAGAGAGGTCTGGTGAATCTTCTGAAGCTATAAGAAACAGGGTCAAATATGTTAGAGAAATTCAAAAGGATAGGTTTAGAGATGAGTCCTTTAAGTATAATTCTGAAATTCCTGAAAATAAATTAAAGAGGTATTGCCCTCTCGATAAAAACTCTGAAAATATACTTGAACTTGCCTTTAAGAAGTATGGGATGAGTGCCAGAACTTACAACAAAATTTTAAAAATCGCAAGGACAATTGCAGACATGGATGGCTGCGAAAATATAAAAGAAGATCACGTATTAGAAAGTATCCAGTACAGAACTATGGATAAAAAATTCTGGGGCAACTAGGAGCAGAAAAATGAAGGAAAGAGACTTACTTATTTTTTTAAATGCAATAAATTTTTCCAGCGAAAATTCTCTAAAAGTCCTAGATTATTTAATGGATAAAAACCTTCCTCTTGAAGATTTTTATAAGCTAGACTTCTTAGAAGAGCATGTTCTTTCAGAGAGAAGTGCCAATCGCTTAGATGAAAGAGCTGGGGACTTCGATCTTATAATAGAAAAGATTAGTGAAAAAATAAAATCAATTGGAGTTCACATAGTCACTATTCTTGATGAAGACTATCCAGATGAACTTAGGTACATTGAAGACCCACCTTCTGTCTTGTATGTTAGGGGAAATTTAAAAATTTATAATCCCATTGCCTTTGTAGGAGCCAGGTCACATTCATCTTATGGCAACAAGGCTGTAAATAAGATAATCGACGATCTTAGATTTTATGACTTTACAGTTGTAAGTGGAATGGCCTATGGGATTGACACCTTGTCTCACAGGAGGGCTTTATTAAATAATCTAAACACAATTGCCGTCTTGGGAACAGGGATAGATGTTATTTATCCAAAGTCAAATAAGGCTCTTTATGAAGAAATTTCTGAGAAAGGAGCAGTCATTAGCGAGTTTCCTCTTGGGACTCAAGCCAACAAATTTACTTTTCCCATGAGAAACAGAATAATATCTGGACTTTCAAAAACTGTCGTAGTCGTTGAGGCCAAGGACAAGTCAGGAAGTCTTATAACTGCAAGGCTTGCAGCAGAACAAGGAAGGGAAGTCTTTGCAGTTCCAGGAAATATTACTTCTATTTATTCAGTGGGAACTAACAAGTTGATACGTGACGGAGCCATACCCCTTGTTGAGATAAAAGATATTCTAGATTTCTATCCAGGTATCCTGTCTAAGAAGGACAAGGAAGAAAAGATTGACTTAGACCTTGAAGAGATGGCAATCTATAATCTCATTGAAAAGGGGATAAATAACACAAATGATATTTGCATTAATTTAAATAATGAGGTATTTTATATAAATAAGATATTGACTAAGTTGGAACTTAAGGGAATTATTGAAAAAATTTCTATGAATGAATTTCAAATTTTAAAATAGACAAGAGGAAGAAGGAGATGATATTTTGGCAAAAAATCTTGTGATAGTGGAGTCACCCACTAAGGCAAAGACAATAAAAAAGATGCTTGGCACAAATTACAATGTAATTGCATCTGTAGGTCATGTTAGAGACCTACCTAAGTCAAAGCTTGGAATTGATATAGAAAATGATTTTGAACCACAATACATGAATATATACGGCAAGGGACCCCTTATTAAAGAAATCAAGGCTGAAGCAAAAAAGGCTGATAAGATATTTCTCGCAACCGACCCCGATAGGGAGGGCGAGGCTATCTCTTGGCACCTTTCTTATATATTAGATATGAAGGAAGATGACAAGAACAGGGTTACCTTCAACGAAATAACTAAGGACACAGTAAAAAGAGAAATCAAAAATCCAAGGACGATTGATATGAACTTGGTTGATGCTCAGCAAGCAAGACGTGAACTTGATAGGCTTGCAGGCTATAAGATTTCTCCACTACTATGGAAGAAAGTGAAGTCCGGGCTTTCAGCAGGTCGTGTTCAATCAGCAGTTTTAAAATTAATTTGCGATAGGGAAGAGGAAATCAACAACTTCATCCCAGAAGAATATTGGACAATTGAAGCTGATTTAAGAGCTGGCAGACGCAAACTTCTTGCTGAATATTATGGAGTTAAAGAAAAAAATAAGGCTAAGAAGGTTGACCTTAAGACTGAAAAAGATGCCGACAAGGTAATAAGTAATATTGATAGGGACAAGTTTACAGTGGATTCTGTAAAGAAGGGAAAAAGAGTTAGAAAATCTCCAAATCCTTTCACAACCTCTACAATGCAACAAGAAAGTTCTAGGAGAATTAATTTTTCTACTAAGAAGACTATGATGGTTGCACAAAGTCTTTATGAAGGTGTAAAACTTCCTAAGGAAGGTTCAGTTGGACTTATAACTTATATGAGAACTGACTCTGTTAGAATTTCCCAAGAAGCACAAAATGCTTGCCTTAACTTCATAGAAAAGTCTTATGGCAAGAACTATCTTGGTAAGTCCAAAGCACCTGCCAAAAAAACGGAAAACATTCAAGATGCCCACGAATGTATTAGGCCAACAGATGTTACAAAGACTCCTTACTCAATCAAAGATTCACTTTCAAAGGATCAATTTAAATTATATTCTTTGATTTGGAATAGGTTTGTTGCATCACTTATGGCGAATGCAATTTTTGATACAATTTCAGCTGACATAATTTCTAATCTTGAAATCTTTAGGGTCAGCGGATCAAGTTTGAACTTTGATGGATACCTAAGAGTCTATGATTACAATCCTGAAAAGGCAAAGGAACTTCCACCTCTTGAAGAAGGACAAGTTTTAAAATTAAAGGACATTCAAAAGGAACAACACTTTACAAATCCACCTCCAAGATACAATGAAGCTTCACTTATTAAGGAGTTAGAAGCCTTGGGAGTTGGAAGACCTTCTACCTATGCCCCAACAATTTCTACATTGCAAAGTAGGTATTATGTGGTTCTCGAAGAAAAGAAATTTGTTCCAACAGAGCTTGGAAACACAGTAAATGAAATTTTAGTAGAGAACTTTGACAACCTTGTTGACAAGAAATTCACTGCACAAATGGAATTCGAACTTGATGAAATTGCTGAAGGCAAAAAGCCTTGGAAGGAACTTGTAAGGTCCTTCTATGAAGATTTAAAGGAAGATCTCGACAAGGCCTATGAAAACATAGAAAAAGTTGAAATTGAAGACCCAGTAACGGATGTAATCTGTGACAAGTGTGGCAGGAACATGGTTATAAAAATGGGTAGATATGGAAAGTTTTTAGCTTGCCCAGGCTTCCCAGAGTGTAGGAACACTAAACCTCTTGTTGAAAAAATTGGAGTTAAGTGTCCAGACTGTGGCGACGGAGAAATTGTTGTTAAGAGGTCCAAAAAAGGAAGAATTTTTTACGGATGTGACCAATATCCAAAGTGCGAATTTGTATCTTGGAACAAGCCAATTAATGAAAAGTGTCCAAAGTGTGGCAGCATCTTGACAGAAATGAACTCTAGAAATAAAAAAACAATAAAATGTAGTAACTCTACTTGCGACTACAGGAGAGAGGAAAATGAATAAATTTTCTTTTGATATTAAAAAGATTTTGACAGAAAATTACTGTCGAAAGAATTTTATAGCTCCCAACAGAGAAGAAGGCGACCTAGTGGTCTTCTACTCTTTACATATTAACGATGAGATTCTAAAATACAATCTCAGCGAAAAGCTAGGAAGACAAATTTCCCTTGAAGAGGCCCCCTTAGAAAAGATAAATGTAATCTTAGATGATATATACAAGAGCGACAAAAAAGATTATCTCTTAGAAGACATAGATAATAAATATGAGGACTTGATTGTCTTAGAAGATGAGGACAAGGAAGACTCGCCGGCAGTTAGGGTCCTTGATTATATACTTAGAGAAAGCATTGAGAAAAATGCCAGCGATATCCACATTGAGCCAAGATTTGACAACATAATAGTAAGAATTAGGATTGACGGAGCTTTAAATAAACTCATCGATCTACCAAAAAAGATTTATCCCTATCTTGTTACGAGGATAAAAATCTTGTCTCAGTTAGATATTTCTGAGAAGAGACTTCCTCAAGATGGACGATTTTCCTTTGACTTCAAGGGAGAAAAAATTGACATTAGGGTTGCAACCACACCAACTGGCAATGGCGAAAAAATAGTTTTGAGAATTTTGGATATCCAAAGAATTTCTTACACTCCAGAAGGCATTGGGCTTGTGGGAGAAAATTATGACAAGGTAATGAAATTAATTTCTCAACCTTCAGGTTTGATTTTAATTTGTGGCCCAACATCTTCTGGCAAGACTTCATCACTCTATACACTTTTAAGAAAGATCCAAGATGATGATATTAACATCATGACTATTGAGGACCCAATTGAATATAAAATCGATGGGATAAATCAAATTGAGGTAAATCCCAACACAGGTCTAAGCTTTGAAAAGGGACTTAAGGCAATTTTGAGGATGGACCCAGACAAGATAATGATTGGTGAAATAAGGAATGAAGACACAGCCCACATTGCGATATCATCTTCCATCACAGGTCACCTAGTTTTGTCTACTCTTCATACAGAATCTTCGCCTGCATCAATAGGAAGACTTCTCGATATGGGAATTGAATCCTACCTAATCTCGGCAGGTCTTATTGGGGTTATATCTCAAAGGTTAATAAGAAGACTTTGCCCTCATTGCAAAGAAAAAATTAAAAACACTAATCCACTTGTTAATAGTGAATTTGTTTATAGGGCAAAAGGATGCCAAAAGTGTAACCAAGGCTACTTAGGTAGGATGGCAGTCTTTGAAATAATGATTGTAGATTCTGAAATTAGAGAAATGATAAGCAGGAGAGAATCTGTAAAAAATATAAAAGTCTTGGCAATAGAAAAGGGAATGAAGACCCTATCAAGTGAAATTTTAAACTTAATAGAAAATGGCGAAACAACTTTTGAGGAGTATTACAAGAACATACATACTGTTGGTGACTTATGATTTACAATTACAAGGCCTTTAGGGGCAATGAAAAAGTTAGGGGAAACATTAAGGCTGACAACTTAAAGGAAGCCAAGGAAAAATTAAAGAGAGAGGGACTTAGACCCATAAAGATAGAAGAAAATATTGAGTCATCAAATTCCTTTGAATACAAGAAGAAGTTTAAAAATGAAGATCTCTATATTTTATTTAGACAGCTTTCTCTTTTTATAAACTCAGGTATAAATATAGAAAATGCCTTTGAGATATTGTCTTCGCAATTTGCGAAAGACAAGGGGAAAATTCTAGCTGACATAAGAGACAGCCTAAGGTCTGGAAGCGACCTATCTGATTCCATGAGGATGACGGGAGCCTTTCCAAGTCTTGTGATAAACATGGTTTATGTAGGGGAGAACACTTCAAGCCTGGGTAAAATTTTTGACAAGTTATCTAGTTATTACATCAAAAAGAGAAAGACTCAGTCTAAGATAATTGAGGCCATGGCTTATCCATGTATCCTCTTGCTGACTTCAATCTTTATAATTAATTTTTTAATTATAAATGTCATTCCAAGTTTTGGAGAAATTTTTTCCGATAACAATAACTTGCTCCCACTTCCAACAAGAATTTTAATGGGATTTTCAAACTTTGTTTATAAAAATTATTTCTTTATTATTTTAGTGATATTACTTGTGGTAGCGATTGCACTTATTCATCATAAAAAGAAGCCAAGGGCTTTTCATTCCTTACTACTCAAGTCATCCTACTACAAGATGACAAGAGCCATGAACCTGTCCTTTAACATGGACCTCTTGCTTGGGTCTGGCCTAACAGTGGACAGGAGCCTTGAAATAATTTCTAATATGGAAAGGAACTCTGTCTTCAAAGAAAAGTATCAAGAAATTTTAATTAAGCTAAAGTCAGGTGAGCCCTTTTATAAGGGTGCACAAGAAGCAGGAGTTTTTTCAAAAGTCTTAGTTTCTATGATTAGGGTTGGAGAAGAGTCCTCAAGCCTTAGAGAAATTTTTTCTATTATGTCTTCATACTATGAAGAAGAATTAAATTCTCGCAATCAAAAAATTCTTGGCCTAATGGGACCAATTTTAATAATAATTATGGCATTGATAATTGGATTTATAGTGCTATCTATTGCACTTCCAATTTTTGACATGGTAAATCAATTTTAGGAGGGACATATGAAGAACGCAAAGAAAAACAAGGGATTTACCCTAATCGAGTTGGTCATTGTAATAGCAATTATTGCAATTTTAATTTCCATTGCAGCGATGAAGTACAGCTCCACAAACTTAGCAGCAGAGGCAGCAGCGCACAATGCCAATGTCAAAGTTTTAAAAAGTGCAGGCATCTTATATTTAATTGATCATCCAGATTCTGATAAAAGTATTAGTGTAGAAGCTTTAAAACCTTACCTTGAAGGAGGAAAGATTCCAAAACCTGCTAAGCATTTTGGTAATAAAAAGGAATTTACAATTACATCAACTGAAGATGGTGACGTGACAGTAGAACCGGGACCACTTAAGGTTCAAGATAAGAAGTTAGTTCTAGATAATGAAAAATAATTTTTATTTTTTATTTATTTCTTTTCTAGTCTTTTTATTTGGAGGGTCCCTTGGATCCTTTTACCAAGTTTTCATTGAGAGAAGGGAAAGAGGAGAAGACTTTATATTCTCAAGGAGTTCTTGCGACTCTTGCAATAAGACTTTAAAGTTTTATGAGATGATTCCAGTTTTTTCTTATATATTTTTAAGAGGAACCTGTTCTTCTTGCGGGGCAAAAATTGGAAGAGAAAACTTTTATATTGAAGTCTTGACTTCTCTCTTAGCCCTCTTAGTTTTTATGAGGTACAAAATTTCTCTTGAGACTTTAATAATTATATTAATTTTAATAGTGGCAAGTTTTATAGGAGTTCTTGATTACAAGACT